>Ga0209194_1000007_pt1 | contig 281555 bp, 266 predicted proteins | sample COGITO_mtgs_1004_FD_184787 | JGI IMG/M metagenome (GOLD analysis project Ga0209194, IMG submission 184787) | Pelagic marine microbial communities from North Sea - COGITO_mtgs_100413 (SPAdes) (version 2) | ecosystem: Environmental > Aquatic > Marine > Epipelagic ... | reverse complement strand
TTACAGACAATGGAGATGGAGTAGTAGGCAAAGGAGATGTAGTTCAGTATACGATCTCTGTGGTTAACAATGGAAATGTAACTCTATCTAGTTTAACAATAGCTGATGTATTGAGCGATGCTTCGGGTAGTACATTGAGTTTAAACAGTGGACCGTCATTCTCAGGATCCTCTCAAGGTTCAGCCCAGGGGACACTTAAAGTAGGTGAGACAGCAAGCTACAGTGCACTTTATATCATTACCCAAGCTGCAGTAGATGCAGGAGGCTTATCGAACCAGGCATCAGCGACTGCTAGTAGTCCGGGTAACAGTAATGATGTTACTGATATGAGTGATGATGGTGATGACACTGATGACAACACCACAGATGATCCAACAGTAACAAGCATAACAGCATCTAGTTCACTAGAGGTAACCAAGACTGCAGCGATAACGGATAACGGAGGTGACGGTAACACTGGATCAGGAGACATCATCAATTATACCATAACGGTAGAGAATAAGGGTAATGTAACCTTATCGGGCTTAACCTTAGTAGACACCTTAACAGATGGTAGTGGCGGATCGCTTACACTTACTACCGGTCCATCGTTCTCATCAACTACATTAGGATCTTCACCTGGCACATTGAAGCCTGACGAGATAGCGACCTATAGTGGTTACTATATTATTAGTGCAGATGCAGCCTTGACCTCGAGTATAAATAACAGTGTATTAGCTAGGGCGAGTAGTCCAGGACAGACTAATAATGTAACGGACACTTCAGATGATGGAGACGATAGTGATGGCAATACAGAAGATGATATTACTGTAGTAGAGATAACACCACTTCCTGAGATAGAGACTACAAAGACGGCAACAACAATAGACAATAACAGCAATGGTATTGTAGATCTGGGAGACACGATAGTTTATACGATAACGGTAGAGAATAAGGGTAATACAAGTTTATCAAGCTTAACCTTATTAGATACGCTTAGAGATGGAAGTGGTGGATCATTAACACTAACAAGCGGACCAAGCTTTAGTTCTTCTAGCGCAGGATCAAGTCAAGGAACCTTAACTCTAGGCGAAGTAGCTACCTATACAGCATCTTATGTTGTAAGCAGTGTTGCCGAGAGAACAGGCTTCATTTCAAATACCGTTATCACAACAGCATCCTCTCCAGGGAACTCTAATGATGTAACGGATACCTCAGATGATGGGGATGATACTGATGGGAACACCACTGATGATCCAACCCTTGTTAGTATAACCGCTATACCTGGAATCGAGGCTACCAAGACTGTTACTATTACTGATAATGGTGATGGTTTATTGGGGAAAGGAGATTTTGTAAGATATGATATTAAATTAACCAATACAGGAAATATAAACCTTCAGGGGGTTTCCATTTTTGATCAATTTTTAGATAATAATGGAAGAACACTCAATCTAATCTCTGGTCCAATATACACTGGGGCTAATTTAGGATCTGCCGAGGGAAGTTTACAAGCAAGTGAAACCGCAAATTATATTGCTTATTACATCATAGAACAATCAGTTGTCGATGCAGGAGGCTTTAGTAACCAAGTAATTGCATCAGCTTCATTTGGTAATACAAACATAAGCGATGTTTCCGACGATGGTGATGATTTTGATGGAAATACGTCTAATGACCCAACTGTTACTACAATCACTTCATCCCCATCGATTGAAGTAACTAAAATCAGTCAAATAACCGATAATGGTGATGGATTAACAGGGGTAGGAGATGTAATAAATTATTCTATTAGCGTTCGAAACACAGGTAATGTGACCCTAAATGGGATAACAATTACCGATATCCTTCATGATGGAAACGGAAACACCATAAACCTTTCAAACGGTCCTACCTATGGAGGATCTTCTCAAAACTCCATAAACGGCGTACTGATTCCAGGAGAACAGGCAACTTACAATGCATACTTGATTGTAAATCAAAGTCATGTTAACACAGGCTTAGTTTCTAATACCGTAAATGTGGTTGCAAGTAGTCCTGGGCAAAGTAATGATGTAACCGATCAGAGTGATGATGGGAATGACGTTGACGGCAATACAGAAAATGACCCAACAATAACTTATTTTGATATCAACCCAGGTTTAGAAGTCACTAAGACATCCAATATAATTGATACAAACAACAATGGAAATAACGACCTTGGAGATTCAATTGTGTATACCATTACAGTCGAAAACACTGGGAATGTTGTTTTATCCAATCTTAGTTTAACTGATATATTAAACGATGGAAACAACAATACATTAAGTTATTCTGTTCCAATAAGTTTTAACAATTCTAGTTTAGGATCTACGGTTGGAAATTTAAAAATTAATGAAATAGCAACCTACACTGCAACCTACACAGTTGTTCAAAGTGACGTTGATTCGGGAAGAGTTATAAATACAGTTACCGCTGTTGCTTCTGATCCATTAGATACTTCTTCTGTTTCTGATCAAAGTGACGATGGAATTGATTCAGATGGAAATACGACTAATGATATTACCGAAACCTTACTGTATAAAAACCCACTAGTAGAGGCAACAAAAACGGCAGTGGTTATCGATAGCAATTCAAACAACACCAACGATAGTGGTGATGTAATTGTGTACACCATTACAGCACAAAATACTGGAAATGTTAGTTTATCGAACCTTACTTTAGTAGATAATTTAACTGATGGAGATGGAAATGCATTAGCCCTTACAGCGGGACCAGTCTTTACTTCCTCTAATGCCAATTCTATCCAAGGAAACCTCACAGTCGGAGAAGTTGCAACTTACACTGCCACTTACACCATTTCTCAACTTGCTGCAAACACTCAATCAATAATAAATTCGGTTCAAGTAACCGCAAGTAGTCCTGGGAATTCAAATAATGTATTCGATATCAGTGACGATGGAGATGATAGTGATGGAAACACTTCAAGTGACCCAACCGTAATAACCACAACATCAGGAGGTTCATTAGAAGTAACCAAAATTGCGAGTGTAGTTGATAATGGAGATGGAACTAATGGAGCAGGAGACACCATAAACTACACGATAACCATTGAAAACACCGGAGGACAAACTATTACAGGAATTTCTCTAGTAGACAACTTAACTGACAATAATGGAATTTCATTAACTCTAGATCAAGGACCAGACTATGTTAGTTCTTCATCAGGGTCTTTAGAAGGAACATTAGTCTCAGGTGAAATCGCTAGTTACTCGGCAAGTTTTGTAATCACTGATGCAGCAGCAAATTCAGGATTGATTGAAAACACTGTAGTAGTAACGGGAAGCAGCCAAGGCAATACCAATGACATAACCGATACTTCTGATGATGGAAATGACTCCGATGGAAATACATCTGATGATCCTACAGTAGTATATACCTCACTTGCACCAGAACTTGAAGTAACCAAAACAGCAACATTATCAGATAATGGAGATGGAATTAACGGAGAAGGCGATACCATTAACTATACTATCACAGTTGCTAATACGGGGAATGTTAGTATTACCTCATTGAGTCTTGTAGATTTATTAACTGATGGTAACGGAAATGCATTAACTCTTACCTCTGGACCAACTTTTGTATCAAATTCCATTGGATCCCCTCAAGGATCAATTGTTCCAAATGAGGTTTCAACCTACAGTGCAAGCTATCTAATTTCTAATTCAGCTGCCAATAGTGGACAAATTAAAAATACTGTAACAGTAACAGGTAGTAGCCTTGGAAACACTGATGATGTAACTGACCAAAGTGATGATGGTGATGACACTGATGGAAACACAACGAATGACCCCACAGTAGTTTCAATAGCTCCGTTAGGATCAATAGAGGTGACTAAAACATATTCAATCACTGATGATGGAGATGGGTCAAATGGTGCAGGGGACACAATTAATTACACCATAACGATTGAAAACACTGGTAATATTACTATCAATACATTAAGTTTAGTTGATACTTTAACTAATGGAAATGGAAATGCCTTAAGTCTGACTACAGGACCTAGTTTTGCATCAAATTCAGATGGTTCTGCACAGGGTACAATTGTAGCTGGAGAGACATCAACCTATAGTGCAACCTATCTAATCACACAGCAAGATGTAAATTCTGGCAGTGTAAACAATTCGGTTACGGTTACTGGAAGCAGTCCAGGTAATAGTAACGATGTTTCTGACATAAGTGATAATGGAGATGATACTGATGGCAATACTACAAACGATCCAACAGTTGTTAGTTTTAATACCAATAGATCAATTGAAGCAACTAAAACAGCTTACACCATTGACAATGGAGACGGAAGTGTAAACGCCGGTGATACCATAGTTTACACAATTACGATAAACAACACAGGCTCAACACAACTTTCATCAATTACATTAATTGACACTCTAAAAGACGGTAACAATAATGTTCTTCAGTTATCTTCAGGACCACTCTTTGTTTCATCTTCACAAGGCTCATTAGAAGGTTTATTAAGCCCTAGTGAAAGTGCAACTTACTCCGCAACCTACCTTATTACTAACAGTGATGCTGGAACGGGGAAAGTCATAAATACAGTAACAGTAAACGCTTCTAGCCCTGGGAATAACAATGATGTTACAGACATAAGTGATGATGGTGATGATTCTGACGGAAATACAACAGATGATCCTACAGTGATCGAAATCATTTCATTGCCTAAAATAGAGGTAACAAAAGTAGCATCGGTTACTGACCTCAACAACAATGGAATTAATGATGTTGGAGATAGAATAGATTACATTATTACAGTTGAAAATAAAGGGAACATTACTGTCAGTGGTTTATCTTATGTTGATATACTTTCAGATGGAAGTGGAAGAGATCTCATATTAACCTCACAGCCAACATTTGGATCAGCTTCTCAAGGTTCTGCCGAAGGCATTCTTGCTCCATCAGAAACAGCAAATTACACAGCAAGTTACATTATTGGACAACGAGCGGCAGATTCAGGTGTAATCAGGAACACTATCGTATTTAGAGGGAATAGTCCAGGGAATGTAGGTAATGTGTTTGATGTGAGTGATGATGGAGATGACACCGATGGGAATATAGCTGATGATCCAACAGAAGTGTTTACTGTATCTAATGTTGGTATGGAGGTTACCAAAACAGCAGAAATTACAGATAATGGTGATAACGAAACAGGAGCAGGAGATATTATAACCTATACCATTACTATTGAAAATAAAGGAAACTCAACCTTAAGTGATTTACAAATAGTAGATACTTTAACAGATGGAAATGGTAATGTCTTGAACTTAAGTAATGGTCCATTCTTCTCGGGCTCCTCAGAAGGCTCTTCAGAAGGAATATTAATACAAGGCGAAACGGCAACTTACATAGCATTCTATATTATTCAAGATAATGATATTACTTCTGGACAAATCATCAATACAGCAGTAGCCTCTGCGACAGGACCAAATCAACAAACACGTATTTCTGATATTAGTGATGATGGAGATGATACTGATGGAAACACCACTGATGATCCAACAATCGTATTCTTACAGGAAGTTCCAACTATTGAAGTAACTAAAACAGCATTCATAGATAACAATAACGATGATTTGATTGATACTGGAGATATGATCTCATTTGAAATATCAGTTGAAAACACAGGAAACACAATCTTAACCAATCTGGTGCTTGAAGACACAATGACTGATGGAAATGGAAACGCACTTAGTTTGTCCAACGGCCCATACTTTACTGGATCTACAAGGGGCTCTCTTGAAGGAGATTTAAAAATAGGAGAAAGTGCTACCTACATTGCTTTTTATGCTATTGAGCAAGGGGCAGCAGATTCGGGTAAAATAATTAATACTGTGATGGCAACGGCTGATAATATTGACGGCTCAATAACAGTATCTGATGTTTCTGATGATGGGGATGATACCGACGGAAACACACAAGATGACCCGACCGAAGTATTGATTTCTCCAAATCCGTTAATTGATGTAACAAAGACAGCATCCATAACAATTAGAGATGATGGTATTGCAATGGAGGGCGATGTGATCGTCTTTACAATTGTAGTTGAGAATATAGGAAATGTAAAAATAGAAGACTTATTAATAGAAGACTTCATGACCAATGGTGATGGTTCTACTATTTATTTATCCACCGATCCAAATTTAGTATCAGCAACATCTGGTTCTTCCGCAAACTCAATTGCCCCGGGTGGAATACTTGTTTTCAGAGCAAGTTACAGTATTACTCAATCGGATATTATTTCTGGAGAAATTTTCAACAGTGTAAGGGTAGCTGGAACAGCTTTAAATTATGAAGGAGAAGTCTTTGATTATAGTGATGACGGAGATGATGAAGACGATAATACAGTGGATGACCCTACGGAAATTGAATTAAATGGTGAGTATGTTCCGAACATAGAGATATTTGAATTGGTTACTCCTAATAATGATCAAAAAAATGATTATTTAATAATCCGAGGAATAGAAGAATATCCGGATAATATTTTAAGAATCTATAATAGATGGGGCGTTTTAGTTTTTGAAAGCAATGGATATCCAGGCCCAGGTAATTCAGAAATATTTACAGGATACTCTAACGGGAGAATTACTATTAGTAAAGACGAAAAACTTCCTTCTGGAACATATTATTATGTTTTAACATTCCCTTCAAATAATAATCCAGGAAAGAGCGAGTATATAGGGTATATATATCTTCAAAATGATTAGAAAAATGAATATTAAAATTAGAAAATATTTTTTTATTTTAATGGTACTGGTATACAGTTCTAACTTTGGTCAGCAGGAATCTCAGTTTACACAATACATGCACATACCCCAAATTTTTAATCCAGCTTATGTAGGAAACCGAGGAATAATGAGTTTAAGGACACTAGCTAGATCTCAATGGTTAGATCTGGAGGGTGCTCCAAAAACAAATCTAATTTCATTTGACACTCCTATTGGAGCTAATGAAAAAGTTGGTCTTGGGGGAACAGTTTTATTTGAACAAATAGGCCCTGTGACTGAAACGAACTTTTCAATTGATTATTCATATTCTATAAACTTTATGTTCTCTAAATTAGCATTTGGACTTAAAGTGGGATTAAATTCATATGATATTGATTTTAATAAACTCAATATTTACGATCTAACAGATCCTTACATAGGTTATGTTGAAAATAATAAATATCAACCACAAATAGGAGTAGGGATATTTTATAATACCCAAAATTACTATTTGGGAATTTCTGCACCAAATCTTTTAGAAAAGCAATATTTTGATTTGGTAGAATCGGAATCAAGTTTCTTCTCTACCTTTTCAAAAACAATTCATTTATATATTATTGGGGGATATGTTTTTGATTTACATCCGTCATTAAAATTTAAACCAGCTACCTTAGTTAAGGCAGTTAAGGGTAGTCCAGTTCAGTGGGATATTTCTCTTAACTTCATAATAAATAATAACTTTACTTTTGGTATTGCAAATAGAATTAGCTCTGCTGTAACAACTATGGCAGGAATTCAATTGTCAGATTCAATGATGATCGGGTTTAGTTATGATTTTTCAACTACTGAAATAAAGAAATCAACAAGTGGAACTTTTGAAGTTCTTTTTAGATTCGATTTTGGAACAAATAAAAAAATACTGACACCTAGGTTTTTTTAAATCATGAAATTAAACGTTAAATATTTTACTACTATTTTTTTGCTTGCACTCACCTGTGTTGGGCAAAATATGAATGCTCAAAATAGTTCAGATAAGGATAAAATTGAAATAATTGTTGGGTCCTACAAATATTATAATAATGCATACCTCTATAAAACAAAATTGAAGAAGGAAGGGTTTAAAAGAGTCCGAGTTCTTGCAAAAAAAGACGGATTCCATAGAGTATCTGTTAACCAGTTCATAACTTTAACAGAAACAAATCAATTTATAGATAGTGTAGGCATTAAGGAAATTGATTATTGGCTTCTTTATCAAGAAAACTATAAAGCACCTTCAGGAATTCTTGTAACTGAAATTGATTCACTTAAGGTTAAATTAGTAAGTATTCCAGTAGATGAGATAACACAAAAATTGCTTGACGACTCTATAGATTCCTCTAAAGTTACTGTAAAAGAAGATGAAAATATCATTTCTTTAAACTCAAACACAAATATAGAAATCAAGGTTGACACAAAAAATGGTATTGAAAAAATTGAAGATAATATAGATCCTATCGAAACTGGAGAATCATTTAATATATTTCAATTAGAAAACAAAATAGCGGTTGATTTACCAGTTTCTAATGACGCTAGAGTGACTTTTGATTCATCTAGAATAGATTCCCTTTCAAATAAAGTAAATAATAAAAAACAAAATAGTATTAATAATATATTTTCAGCGAAAAGTAAATACGAATCATATGAATTTTCACCGGCAATAGATCGTTATTTAAAATTAGCCAGATCTGGCAAGGGAAATAAAGAGGTATTTGAAAACTTAGCAATTGCTTATTACAACAACAGTCAATATGATTTAGCTACAGTTTGGTTTAATAAATTAATCTCTTTATATCCTAAAAACATTGATGCTGAATTATATTTTAAGGCATCTGTTGCATTCAAAAGTATAGAGGCCTATGATGCTTCAGATCAATTTTACAGAAAATACCTTGAATTAAACAAGCAACTTGTTTTGCATAATTATTTAGAACCGAATTCAAATTACATAGACACTATTTTAAGTAAAACTGGAAAATATAATCTATTCAAAACAAATATTAATTCTCAAAACTCTGATTTTGGATTAAACTTTTATGGTGAAAATGAAGTTGTATTTGCTTCATCTTTAGATGCGACTGGAAGCCAAAAATTTAGATGGTCTAATGAGCCGTTTTTGGATTTATTTACAGCTCAAATTGATTCATTAGGTAACTTATCTCAACGCGAGCAGTTAAAAGGAAATGTAAACACAAAGTATCATGAATCTACTGCTACAATAAGCATGGATGGAAATACTATGTATTTTACTAGAAATAATTTTTTTAAGGGAAGGTTAAAATCTTCAAAAGATAAACAAGTAAAACTCAAAATATACAAAGCAACTAAAAAACAAGATTCCTGGGTTAACATTAAAGAATTACCTTTCAATGGTAATCAATATTCTACTGCTCATCCAACTTTAAGTCCTGACGGGAAAAAACTCTATTTCTCATCTGATATGCCTGGAACATTCGGTATGTCAGATATTTGGTTTGTCTATATATTTGAGAACGACACTTATAGTCAGCCTATTAATTTAGGTCCAAATGTTAATACTGAGTTTAGAGAATCGTTCCCTTTTATAGACTCTGAAAATAATTTCTATTTCTCTAGTGATGGAAAATTAGGGCTTGGAGGTTTTGATATTTTTGAATCTAAATTAAATGTTAGGGGTTTCCCATATGAAACTTCAAATATTGGGAAACCCGTTAATTCACCATTTGATGATTTCAGTTATGTTTATAATAATAAACGAAATTTTGGATTTATATCATCTAATCGAAATGGTCTAAATGGAAGTTCTTCAGATGAAGTGTATAAAATTATAAAGACAGGAAAATCACCACAGTCCTTATTATCAAAAAAGGGTATGTCAAATTGTGAAGGTCATATTGGAGGAGTTGTTTACGATATATTCACCAAAGATTTACTCCAAGGAGCATCTATAGAATTACTTAATGAGAATAATAATATTATTAAACAAACCAATGCTGATCAGAATGGTGAATTTAATTTTACTGAAAAATTTAATTGCTCAAAATCCTATTTCATAAGAGTTTCGAATGGAATTAGCTATAACAGCAGAATTTTAAAATTCAACTTCAATGAAAATCAAAATATTTTTGAAAATATTGATTTATCATGGTTAACAAATTGTATACCTGATGATCTAATTTGTGTTTTAGGTGTTGAGCCAATTTTCTTTGACTTAGATAAAGCAACTTTAACTAGAAGTTCTGTACTATCATTAAAAAAAGTTTTAATTGCAATGGTTAAATATCCAACAATGATTTTGCAGATAAGCTCTTATGCTGATTCTAGAGCTTCTAAGGAATATAATAGAGTGCTTTCTGAAAGAAGGGCTAGCACAACTAGAAAATGGCTGACTAATAAGGGTATTGATCCAAATCGTTTATTAATAAAAGCACTAGGGGAAGAAAATTTTGATAATATTTGTGGAGAGAACTCTGACTGTTCCGAGTCTGAATACCAATTGAACAGAAAGTCAACTTTTAAGATATTATCTTTTTAAAAACTGAATTTTTGATTTTATGCTCAAAATAATTTAAATTGATTATGACCGCAGTAGTATTGTAGTATTTCTAAGTATTATTATTTATAGCTTTTAAATAAATTTGATTAAAAACAAATTAAATGGACCATTTATTTCACAATAAATTCCCCAAGGGAGTTAGTTGAATTTGTATAAAAAGAGAATACTTCACTTAAGAGGAGTTTAAATATTTAAAATAAAAATATTTATTAAAATTTACTTATGAATAAATATGAATTTTTAGAAATTATTTTCTTAATATCATTAGTGATAATATTATTTAATATCTTAAAACTTTAGTATTATGAAACTAATTTTACTATTTGTTTTAGTTTGTAATATTGTTTTCGGTCAGCAAAATCTTAACCAAGAAATAATTTCTTTAAAAGATTCAGTTTTATTCTATAGGCAATCGAATCCAGAAAAAGCTTTAACTTTTGGTTTTGAAGTTTTAAAAATTGCTGATTTTTCAGAGCCCACACCTGTTCTTGTAGCGATTCACTCTCAAATAGGAGAAATATTATATTACCAAGATCTTTATTCTGATGCTATTAGTTTTTATAATGAATCACTTAAACTATTTGAAGCTATACCTTTTCAAGCTCGAGTTGAAAAAAAAATCAGTTATCCTCCTTGGATATTACTAAACATAGGTAATGTTTATTTTAAAAATAAAAATTATGTCAAAGCAGCTTTGAAATACAATCAAGCTTTTGAAAACTTCAAATTATTTGAAAACACTAAACAGAAAAATTATGGTTTTTCTACTGTTTACGATAATTTAGGATCAATCTCAAAGTCGAAAGGTGAATTTAAATTAGCGGAAGAATATTATTTAAAAGCGTATGAAATAAGAAAGAAAAATAATAAACAAGAAGATTTATTGTTTTCCGAAATGCATCTGATGTCGCTGAATATGAGTCAGCATAATATGTTTAATGTCAACAAACATTTTATAGAAATTGAAAGATTATATAATGAAGAAAAGAATACCTTTTCAGGTATAGATTTCAAAAAAACTTTCACCACTCGAAATTATGGATATGCATATAGCTATATGGGTAGCTATTATTTAAAAATAAATAAACACAAAGTTGCTAAAGAATTTTTCGAAACAGCTCTAGAAATACTATCTGCTTTTCCATCTGAATTGCCAATTTTGCATTCGAAAATAGCAGAATGTTATCTTGGATTAAAAAAACATGAAGAAGCTATTGTTGTCGCAAATAAAAATTTAAATTCAATTAAGTTAAATCTCTTTATAAAAGCAAAAACAAATAATTATGAAGTTCTTGAAAAAGTCTATCAAGAAAGAGGAGATTTTAATAATCTAATTAATATTAAAGATTCATTAATATTTATTGCAAAAACTATGACTGCTTTAAATAATAGTAATAAGATGAGTGATTTAGAGACTAATCTTATTTTATCTAAAAAAAGATCAGAACTGAATGATAGTCGAATTAAATACAATACTTATTTATATTCTTTAATAATAGGCTTTATAATTTTATTCTTTTCCCTTATTTCACTTCGTTTAAATTTCAACGTGGAAAAGGAAAAGTCAAAAAAAATATTTAACGAAAAATTAATAATTGAAAATGATTTAAATTATAATAAATTAGAATTATTAAACAAGACTAACTTTATTGCAAACAGAAATAAAATTTTGAATTATTTATTAAAAGCCTTAAAAAATCCAGAAAAAGTGTCCGAAAATTATTCCATTGAGATTAAACGAAAAATAGAAAACCTTTTAAATCATGAAGATATGACAGATCGCTTTGAAAAACATTTTGAGCACTTACATCCTGGATTTTTCAAATCATTAATTGCTGTTTCAACAAGTAATTTAACTCAAAATGATTTAAGGCTTTGTGCTTATTTAAAAATGAATCATGGTACAGATGAGATTGCTCAACTAACAGGTGTCTCAGTCAGAACCGTAGAAAGCAAGAAATATCGACTTAAAAAGAAATTTAATTTTAATAAAGATCAAACTATTATAACTTTTATTCATGGAATATAGCTTATTTCTATATAATAGTATACTATTAAAGTTACATATTGATATGGAATTTAATATCCTTTAAGATTAATATAAAATTACTTAAAAATGGGTCATGAGGTACCAAAAATTACTTTTGATGAAATTATTTCAGCCTATACTCTTCAGTAAGTCCATGTATTATGTAATATACTCATTTCAACAGCACAGCCCCAAAAAGAAAATGTATTTAAATTTAGAGGGTGGGGTTAATATTGAAACTCTTAGGCTTGACTTTTTGTTTTTTTTAATCGTATAACCTCCTGTTTTTTCCAAAACTAATAGCAACCTGCATCAGGAAATAGAGTAACATCATATTGACATATAGACTCGTATTTATTTTTATTTAAACCTCCTTTAGATTCGGTACTGATCCAAATATTCTGGGCTAATCAGACTCATAATAACGGTTTCTTTACCGCTTTCTATAGTAGTTAATCTATCATATATGTTGCTTGGTTCAAAAGAGGTTTTTACCCATCCAGGATGAACAGCAGCAACTACTAATCCTTTATTGACTCGGATACATAGAGTTTGCGTGTACATATTTAATTCTGCTTTTGAGATTTTGTATGCCCTAGAATTCGATTTCTTACACGAATTAATTGATCCCATTTTAGAAGAGATGTTAATGATCTTTCCTTTAAGAGTTATATTACCAATTAGCTATTCGGAGAACAAAAGGGTTCCCGAAAGGTTTAAGCTTAGTGTGTTTTCTGCATCCACTTCTGATGGAGTACAGTGATCAATATCTGGTCCTATCCGTGCATTGTTGATGAGAATGTCGATGCTTTCGAAATTATTTTCTAATTGTTGTATTGCGGTTGCTCTACTTTTAGTGTTAACCAAAAACAATACCAAAAGCATACATCAGATCATTTTATTTATAAGCCTTTTTTATGTAAGTTAAAGAAAGGATTGAAATCAAAAAACTAACCCAATTTCCCAGCGCAATACCCGCCACTCCAAGCCGCTTGAAAATTATACCCACCGGTTATAGCATCTACGTCAATTACTTCTCCTGCAAAATAAATATTGGATAGTTTTTTACTTTGCATCGTTTTCAGATCAATCTCACTCAAGTCAACTCCGCCACAGGTTACAAACTCTTCTTTAAAGGTTGTTTTGCCTTCAACTTGATAACGGTCTTGAGTGAGTAGTGCTACGAGTTGGCGGAATTTTTTTTTCCCTACTTCAATCCATTTTCTGTCTGTTGGGATTGCTGCTTTTTCTAGTAAGAAGTTCCAAAGACGGTTGGGTAGTGGAAATGCTTTTTGATTTCCAATTCCCTTTTGAGGATGCATTTGACTGAATTTTTGAAGCTGCTCAAAAAGAAGTTCAGTGTTGGTTTCATCGACCCAATTGATTTGAATCTCAAAATTATAGTCTCGTTTGCTTAATTCAATAGCACCAAAAGAAGAAGCTTTTAGGATTGCAGGGCCACTCATTCCCCAGTGGGTTATCAGCAGTGGACCTTGGGTGTAAATTTTAGTGTCTGTTATTTTCACTCGTGCATTTTCGATCACCAGCCCCTTAAGTTCTTTTATGGGTTCACTCGGCATATTGAAGGTAAATAAGGAGGGGATAGGGGAAACGATACTGTGACCTAAACGGCTCAACCAATCAAACCCTTTTAGTTTTGGACTGCCACCCGTAGCAACGATTACTGCATCGAATTTTTGTGGCTCCAAGTCTTTAAATTCCAATTGCCAACCACTAGCTTCTTGTTCTATGTTGGCAATGCTATGGCCCAGCTGTAATATAATTTTTAAGTCTGTCATTTCTGTCACCAAACAATCGATGATGCTTTGGGATTGATCTGAAACCGGAAACATACGGCCATCTTTCTCGGTCTTTACAGCTACGCCACGACTTTCAAACCATGCAATTGTATCGGTAGTGTTGAATTGATAGAAAAGAGATTTTAATTTTTTACCCCCACGAGGATAGGCTTCACATAGGGTAGCTACATCAGGACAGTCATGGGTTAGGTTGCAACGCCCACCCCCCGATACTTTTACTTTAGACAATACTTTTGAAGTTTTCTCAAAGAGAGTTACCTCATGATCGGGATGGTGTTCTTTTACTGATATGGCTGCAAAAAAACCAGCAGCACCTCCGCCGATTACGGCAATTTTTTTTGACTCCATATTAGAGTGTAAAACGATTTCCTGTACGTGCGATGTTAAAACCTAATGCTTCAACTTTTTCGGATTCGGGACTATTTGGATCTAAGAGTGGGTTGGTGTGGTTCATGTGTATAAAATGGATTTTCGCTTTTTCTGTGGCTGGTAAATCCTTAAACTTTTCCATGCTTTCGATTACAAAAGGATGGGGGATTTCGGAGATGTCTCGGGCCTGTATTTCTTTCCCACTAAAAAAAGTTGCATCAATAAAGGCATAATCTAACTTTTGAATCGCATCAATGATGGACGTTTCCCATTTTTCCCATTTGTCGATATCCGGAATAAAGAGCGCACTTTTTTCTGGACCATTGATTTGATAACCTACTGTTTCTGAATATTCATCTCGGTGCGGGACCTGAAAAGGGAGAACGCTTAATTGGGAATTTAATTGCTGAAGTTGATTTGCCTGCATCCTTTTTAAAACAATATTTTCATTGGTGACCAATTGACTCCAAGGGCCATTTCGTTCTAAAAACCTTTGCATTTTGGGATATACATAAACAGGAACTTGTTGGGCATTCATGACTTCTTTTCCTAAATACATCAAGCCGGTATAATGACCAATGTGGGCGTGGGTAAGAAAAATTGCAGCTGGTATTTCATTGACGTCTAGAGGAGCACTATTCTTTAGCGCACGTAGTTGTACTGTGATATCCGGGCTAGCGTCAAATAAGAATTGTTGCTGATTGATGGGGTCTATTACGCCCAGGGCTACAACAGGAGTAGCGTCTTGCCTTCCTTCAAAAATAGCTTGACAACAAGCTTTAGTACAATTAATCTGTGGACTCCCAGCATCTTGAGCTGTCCCTAAAACGATCAATGTGGTTTGGGTTACTGGAGTTGATGTTGCTTGGTGTTTTTGAGCAAAGGTTTGACTAGTTATGCATATAAATAGTAAAAGCAAGCTGTAGAACCGCATAAACTACAATTCTGTTTTTAAAAACTTCAAATCCTTTTCAATAGCATCGATCATGAGCCCTGCAATATCTTTGTTTGAAACCCCTTCAATACCTTCTAGTCCTGGTGAAGAATTCACTTCTAAAAGCAATGGGCTGTTTTTTCCGCGAATGATATCCACACCAGCAACTTTAAGATTCAAAGTTTTTGCAGCTAAAATTGCAATTTTTCTTTCGGTAGGAGTGATTTTTATCTTTTGAGCTGTTCCCCCCAAATGAATGTTGGCTCTGAATTCTCCTGGAGCTGCTGTTCTCATAATGCTTTCTACTACTTTTCCGTTGACAACAAAACAACGAATATCTTTTCCGTCTGCTTCCTTAATGAATTCCTGAACTAAAATATTTGCTCGTAAACTTTTAAAGGCGTTGATCAGACTCTCTGCAGCTTTTTTAGTTTCTGCCAAAACAACTCCTTTTCCTTGTGTTCCTTCTAATAGCTTAACAATCAAAGGAGCACCGCCGACCATTTGAATTAAATCTTCGGTATCCAATGGTGAGTTGGCAAAACCCGTTGTTGGAATAGGTAGGCCGCTATTGATTAGCAGTTGAAGAGAGTATAGTTTATCTCGGGATTGTGTAATTGAAGCGGAACTGTTCTGAGTATAAACTCCAAGCGCTTCAAAATGACGGGTAAGGGCACAGCCATAAAAGGTCATACTTGGTCGGATTCGAGGAATTATAGCGTCAAAATCCTTAAGAATTTGTCCCCCACGATAATGCATTTCTGGATTTTCTCCATCCAATTTGATATAGCAATCTTTGATGTTAAGGAACTCCATTTGATGACCGTGTTCTTCTCCAGCTTCAATGATTCTTCGGTTACTATATAAATCTGGGTTACTGGCTAGAAGACCGATTTTTAAACCGGTTCTCTTTTTGATGTGGATGTGATAATAATTCTCAAGAATAGAACGGGAAAGTTCTCCCAATTGAAAAGAAGCCTCTGGATCAACCAACATTTTCCCTGACATGGCTTGACGTCCCAGTAACATTCTGTAGCCCATAGAATCTCTGTTCGTCAATGTCAATTCAATTTCCCAAGTGCTTTCTGCAATCGATATAATGGATTTTACAACGAATCGAACTTCGGCGACACCGCTAGAACTTTTGATTTTTCGTTTGTCGATTACGGGAGATTCACAATGGATACTTGTCTTTCCATCATTTTGAAGAGGATGCACTTCGTACCGAACCCAAGGTTCTCCATCTTTTTTGAATGGAATGATATTGATTGCATGGAGGGCAGAAGTTTTTGCGCCAGAATCTACACGCGCTTTGATTGCTGGGATATTCAATTGAGGAAGGCCACACCACTCCTCACTACCTACTACTATTTTTCCTAAACTCATTATATTGAGGGCTGCTTAATTAATATAAGGGTTTCGAATGTAGCCAAGACTATCCATTCGGATTTCAAATGTAAACTATTTTTAGCTTCTTTAAATAAAAATAGCTGGTCAGCATTTATTCGAAACTAAAAAACCCCGCATTGCGAGGTTTTTTTAGTTTTTCTAGCTTTTTTAAACAGAGACCAAATCTCCAGAAGCTTCTTTTTGAGGCAGGGTTGAAACTCCCATAAGGTAGGTGTCAATTTGATGTGCAGCTTCACGACCTTCAGATATTGCCCAGACGATTAATGATTGTCCTCTTCGAACATCTCCAGCAGCGAAAACATGGGGTTTGTTCGTTTGATATTGCTTAACGCCTTCGACATTACCACGCTTGTCAAAACCTACGCTCAATTGTTCGGGTAATGATTTTTCTGGACCTGTAAAACCTAATGCCAATAAAGCCATATCACAAGGCCATTCTTTTTCAGAACCTTCTTTTTCTATGAGTTGTGGTCGATCTCCAGGAACTTTTTTCCAACGTACTTCAACCGTTTTTAAACCAACAACATTTCCTTGCGCATCTCCTACAAATTCTTTAGTTAAAATACTCCATTCTCGGTGTATCCCTTCTTCGTGAGAAGAGGTGGTTTTAAGTTTGAAGGGCCAATACGGCCAGGGGTTTTCTTCAGTTCTTCCATCGGCCGGTTTGGGCATGATTTCAAAATTTGTAACACTCTTGGCTCCTTGTCGGTTGGATGTTCCAATACAATCGGATCCGGTATCTCCACCACCTATAACGATTACATCTCGGTCGGTTGCAAGGTATTTCAAATCACGTTCCAATTGGCCATCTACAGCTTTGTTGTTGTGGGGCAAAAAGTCCATCGCCTGTAACACGCCATTCAATTCAGATCCAGGAATGGGCAGGTTTCTTTTAATGGTAGCGCCAGCGGCAAGTAAGATGGTATCAAAATCAGCTTCTAATGCCTCAGCACTAATGTCTTTTCCTATTTCAACATTCGGTTTAAAGATGATGCCTTCTGCTTCTAAAATTTCCAAACGACGGTCGATGACATTTTTTTCCATTTTAAAATCTGGAATTCCATAACGCAACAAGCCGCCAATTTTATTGTCTCGTTCAAAAACAGTAACGGTATGTCCTGCACGATTCAATTGTTGAGCAGCAGCTAATCCTGCTGGACCGGAGCCTACAATTGCAATAGTTTTTCCTGAACGTTCTGTTGGAGGTTGAGGCTTGATCCAACCTTCTGCAAATCCGCGTTCAACAATATATTTTTCAATTAATTCAATCGATACAGGTGGGTTTGTAATTCCTAAAACACAGGCTTCCTCGCAGGGAGCTGGGCATAAACGTCCTGTGAATTCTGGAAAGTTATTGGTTGCTTGCAAGATGTGCAAAGCCTTTTCCCATTGGTTCTTATAAACCGCATCATTGAAATCAGGGATTAAGTTCCCTAAAGGGCAGCCACTATGACAAAACGGAACACCACAGTCCATGCAACGGCCTCCTTGTTCTTGGAGTTCTTCCGTTTTTGGGGCTATTGTAAATTCTTTATAATTACCAATACGTTCTTTTGGAGCAATAGTCTCTTCTTTGATTCTATCGTATTCTAAAAATCCTCTTAATTTTCCCATGACTTAAGCGTTTAGTTTATTTTCTTCCTCAGCAGCGAGCATTGCTAGTGCATTCTTATAATCGGTTGGCATTACTTTAATGAAGTTCTTCGAACTGTCTGGCCAATCGTTTAAGATATGAGCAGCTTTAGAGCTGTTTGTATAGTCCGAATGGTTTTGTAGTAAACCTTGAACCGTTTCTTTGTCTTGATTGGTTAGATCTTCGAGTTCAACCATTTCTAAATTGAATTTCTTTTCGTCAAAAATCCCATCAGCACTGTATAGATATGCAATCCCTCCACTCATACCAGCAGCAAAGTTACGTCCTGTTTCTCCAAGGATTAAAGCGATACCTCCAGTCATATACTCACAGCCGTGATCTCCAATTCCCTCTACAACCGCAGTTGCACCAGAGTTTCGAACACAAAAACGTTCTCCTGCGATTCCGTTGATGTAGGCTTCACCTGTTACTGCACCATAGAGAGCAACGTTTCCGATGATGATGTTTTCATCAGCTTTGAAGGTTGCTTCTTCGGGTACTTGAGCAATTAGTTTTCCTCCTGAAAGCCCTTTTCCAAAGTAGTCATTACAAGTTCCAGATACTTTCATAAACAAGCCTTTAGCAGCAAATGCACCAAAACTCTGTCCAGCAGTTCCCGTAAATTTCAAGCTTAGGGTATCTTCAGGTAAACCGGGTGCCCCGTGCATTTTTGAAATCTCATTGCTCAAAATTGCTCCAACGGTTCGGTCGGTATTGCAAATAGAAAAATTCAAATGCTGTTGTTCCTTTCTGTAGATTGCAGGGTGAGCCGCTTCAATTATTTTGAAATCAAGGACATTTTCGAGTCCGTGATCTTGTTTTTGAGTGTTGTGAAGTTTTACTTCTGCTTCAACTTCTGGCTTGTATAGAATTTTTGAAAGATCAATACCCTGAGCTTTGTAATGTTCAACCGCTTTTTTCATATTGATTTTTTGCGATTGTCCAACCATTTCATCAATACTTCGGAATCCAAGTTGTGCCATAATCGCCCTCAATTCTTCAGCAACAAAGTACATGAAGTTGATTACGTGTTCTGGTTTTCCTTTGAAATTCTTTCTCAATTCGGGGTCTTGTGTTGCAATTCCAACGGGACAAGTGTTTAGATGACATGCACGCATCATAATACAACCCGAAGCTACAAGCGGAGCCGTAGAGAATCCGAATTCTTCAGCACCAAGTAAACAGGCAATGGCTACATCCCGTCCGGTTTTCATTTGGCCGTCACATTCCAAAACAATTCGGTTACGAAGGTCATTCATAACCAGCGTTTGTTGTGCCTCAGCGATTCCTAATTCCCAAGGAAGTCCAGCGTGTTTTAGCGAGGTAAGGGGAGAGGCTCCTGTTCCTCCATCGAATCCAGAGATTAAAATTACGTCTGCTTTGGCTTTAGCTACCCCAGCTGCAATTGTTCCCACTCCAACTTCAGAAACTAATTTCACATTTACTCTAGCTTCGCGATTCGCATTTTTTAAATCAAAAATCAGTTGAGCTAAATCTTCGATTGAATATATATCGTGATGCGGAGGTGGTGAAATTAACCCTACATAGGGTGTTGAATTACGTACCGAAGCAATATAAGGATTGACCTTGGGGCCAGGTAATTGACCACCTTCTCCAGGTTTGGCTCCTTGTGCCATTTTAATTTGTATTTCTTTAGCAGAACTCAAGTAGTGACTAGTTACGCCAAAACGTCCAGATGCAACCTGTTTGATGGCACTGTTTCTCCAGTTACCATTATTGTCGGGTTGGAAACGCTGAGCATCTTCTCCACCTTCTCCAGAATTACTTTTCCCACCAATACGATTCATTGCAATGGCTAGGTTTTCGTGTGCTTCTGCACTGATTGATCCCAAGGACATGGCACCTGTTTTGAATCTTTTTACGATTTCAGTCCAAGGCTCAACCTCTTCAATTGGAATAGGATCAAAGCTAGAAAACTCGAACAACCCTCTTAGGGTCATCAGCTTTTCGGTTTGTTCATTTACCATTTTCGAGTAAACCTCATAACTTTCAAAGTTGTTTTGGTTTACGGCTTGCTGAAGTTTAGCAATTGTTGTTGGGTTTAGCATATGTGCCTCCCCGTTTCTTCTCCAGCGGTATTCCCCACCAATTTCTAAATCCAATCCAGATAGACCGTCAAGGTCAAATGCTTTTTTATGGCGACGTGATATTTCTTTTTCAATTTCATACAGACCTATTCCTTCAATACGAGTAGCCGTATTACAGAAGTAGCTGTCGACAAGTTGTTCGCTGAGTCCGAGGGCTTCAAAAATCTGAGCTCCTCGATAGGATTTTAAAGTTGAGATTCCAATTTTGTTCATCACTTTGACAATACCAGTTGCGATGGCTTTATTGAAATTTTGAATCGCATTATCTGCGTCAATTCCTTTTATGTTTTCTAATTGAACTTGGTCGGCAATAATTTCATTAACCATATAGGGGTTAATTGCACTTGCGCCGTATCCAAATAAACATGAAAAGTGGTGCGGCTCTCGAGGTTCAGCGGATTCAATTACAATTCCGAATCTGGATCTCTTTTTAAGTCGCTTAAACGAATTATGTGTGTGAGCACAGGCCAATAACATTGGAATTGGTGCCAGATTTGCTGCAACACCACGATCGGATAGAATAACAATATTGACACCGGTCTCAACTGCTTTTTCAATTTCGGTAATGATGTTTTCTAAGGCATTCTCTAACCCGTTTACGCCTTTGTCAATAGCATAAAGTGTGGAGATAGAAATTGATTTATAATCTGCATGTTCAATGTATTTGATTTTATCTAAATCTTCATTGGAGATGACTGGGTTTTGAATGCTCAATTTTTTTGCGTGATCTTCGGAAACATCAAAAAGATTGACTTCGCTTCCTATAGATAGTGAAGTGTCTGTAACAATTTCTTCTCGAATTCCATCCAAGGGCGGATTGGTAACCTGAGCAAAAAGCTGTTTGAAGTAGTTGTATAATAATTGCGGACGATCCGATAGTACAGCCAAAGGCGTATCCGTTCCCATAGAGCCAATTGCTTCCTTCCCTTGAATACTCATGGGGAGAATTAGGGTTTTAAAATCTTCTTGGGTATATCCAAAAATCCGAAGACGTGTGTCAAAATCTTCAGACTCTACGGTGACATGATTTCCTGTATAAGGAACTTCAGAAAGTTTCAGTAAATTTTTGTCTAACCATTCTTGATAGGGGCGTTCAGAAACAACTTGATTTTTAATTTCTTCGTCTTCGATGATACGACCTTCGTCCATGTTTACGAGGAACATTCTTCCGGGCATCAGACGCCCGTGTTTTTCTACATTAGCAGGTTCGATATCCAGAACTCCAGCTTCAGATGACATTACAACGTAGCCGTCTTTTGTTACGGTATATCGAGATGGGCGTAAGCCGTTACGATCCAATAAGGCTCCGATGTATTTACCATCAGTAAAGGGTATAGAAGCAGGACCATCCCAAGGCTCCATTAAACAAGAGTTGTATTGGTAAAATGCTTTTTTAAGCGGATCCATAGACTTGTGCTTTTCCCAAGCTTCGGGAACCAACATCATCATTACTTCTGGGAGTGACCTTCCAGTAGCCAACAGTAATTCTACAACCATATCCATGGATGCAGAATCCGACTTTCCTTTTAATATGACGGGTAGTGTTTCTTTAATTTCTGCACCAATCAAATCGCTCTCAAAAAGCTCCTCACGGATTTGCATACGACTTGCATTCCCTCTAAAGGTGTTGATTTCTCCATTGTGACACATATATCGAAAAGGCTGTGCCAAATCCCATGTTGGGAAGGTATTAGTAGAAAAACGTTGGTGAACTAAGGCCAAACGAGTCACAACTAGGGGTTCTGATAAGTCTAGGTAGTATGCTTCAATATCTTCAGGAACCAACAATCCTTTGTATATGAGTGTATGTGTAGAGAGACTTGGAAAATAAAAGTACTTACTTTGAGAAAGTTTTGATGCTATGATCTTATGCTCTGTAATTTTTCGAGCAAGGAATAATTTTACATTGAATTCGTGATCCGTTAGGTCTTCCTTGCCTTTTCCAACAAAAACTTGACCTACGTAGGGTTCAGTTTGTTGCGCGATACGACCAACTACAGATCGGTTTACAGGAACCTTTCTCCATCCTAAAATGGATAGTCCTTGTTTTGTAATTTCTTCTTCAAATAGCTTGGTGCAGAATTCACGTTGATTTTCTTTTTGAGGTAAAAAAACCATCCCAACTGCGTATTGATGGGCCTCTGGAAGTTCGAAAGAACAATTTTTAACCATGAAATCATGCGGAATTTCAATTAGAATCCCTGCGCCATCTCCAGTTTTGCCATCAGAACTAACGGCGCCTCTGTGTTCTAATTTTACTAGAATATCGAGGGCTTTACCAATGATGTCGTTGGTTTTCTTTCCTTTGAGGCTGCAGATAAATCCTGCTCCACAGTTGTCATGCTCGTAGTCAGGTGAATACAAGCCTTGTTTTTCTGGTAACATATGTCGTTGGTTTTTTAGTGTATCAAAAATAAAGCATTTAGATTCCTTCCAGCCATGAGGATCATCAAAAAATCATTTTGTTAAAGAGAATTGATTTTCTCATTCCCTTTTTTTAGAATTCATTAAATTATCTCCCTATTTTTGGGATTAATTCAAAATTCAGTCTCCTTTATTATTGTTTAATGCGTGGCTTATGCTAAATTGAAAATTAATTCAAGATGAAAAAAGAACACTTTTACGTAATAGGAGTTATGTCTGGGACCTCTCTTGACGGACTGGATTTGGCTTTGGTTGAGTTTGGTTTAAACGACGATAAATGGTCGTATCGTTTCGTGTCAACTACAACAAAATCCTATTCGAAATCTTGGCAAAAAAAATTAGAAGAAGCACGTTATTTAGCGGTCGACGCTTTAGCGGTCTTGGATCGAGATTACACAACATATTTGGCGGAAGAGATTCAGCTTTTTAGGAATCAAAACCCAGGGTATACAATTGATTTAGTTTGCTCTCACGGGCATACGGTACACCATAAACCAGATCAGGGAATTACATTCCAAATTGGAAATCAAAAGGAATTGTCTTCGCTACTCAAGACATCAGTGGTTTGCGACTTTAGAGTTCAGGATGTAGCCCTAGGTGGCCAAGGAGCTCCTTTGGTTCCCGGGGGAGAATACTATCTTTTTTCGGAATATGAGGCTTGTGTCAACTTAGGTGGTTTTGCTAATGTCAGCTTGCTGAAACAAGATCAACTCATCGCTTTTGATGTGGCTGCCGCCAACTTAATTTTCAATACGTTCGCGCAAAAACTGAATTTACCTTATGATGCTGATGGGAAAATTGCCGCTCAAGGACTGTTGATCCCATCACTTTTAGAAGAGCTTAATGCCCTGCCTTATTATAAGCTCGAGTTTCCAAAATCTTTAGGAGTAGAATGGATAACGGACCAGTTAACACCAATTCTCAATGCTTGCGATCAAGAGAAAGTCACGGATTTAATGCATACCTATTCAGTACACTTAGCCAAGCAACTTGTGAATGTATTGCCGAAGTCAGGGAAAGTATTATTTAGTGGTGGTGGGACTCATAACCTTTTTTTAATGCAACAAATTCAGACGATAAGTACAGCTGAAATATGCATTCCAAATGATTTAATGATCGATTATAAAGAGGCAATGATTTTTGGATTTTTAGGACTTTTAAAACATCTTGGAGAGGATAATTGTTTTGCTTCCGTCACGGGTGCACGACACAACCATTCTACTGGCGTTATATTTGAATATAATTAAGCATTAATTAATATTTAATTTATATTTTAGACCCAATATTGTACAAAAAAATTCAAATCTTTTAGTTTTAAAAGCGCTTCAATACTTATCTCCATGGAAATCATTTTAGTATCTATTTTTGTTTTAGGTTATTTGGCAATCACATTAGAGCATACGTTGAAAATTGATAAACTAATCCCAGCCTTAGCTATGATGGCTATACTCTGGGCAATAATTGCTTTAAACCACATGCCTGTATTTGAGGTAGATACTAATTTAAAGCAATTGGTTCCTACTCATATAGACAAGATTTTATTACACCATTTAGGGAAGACAGCAGAAATTATAATTTTCCTTTTGGGTGCTATGACTATTGTTGAGATCATTGACTACTTCAATGGATTTTCTACCATCAAATCATTCATCAAAACAAAATCTAAGAAAGCCCTCCTCTGGATTTTTGCCATCCTCGCATTCATATTGTCAGCAATCATAGACAACCTTACTGCAACGATTGTTTTAATAACGATTTTACAGAAGGTAATTGCAGATCGAAATATACGGCTTTGGTTTGCAGGACTCATCATTATATCTGCTAATGCTGGTGGGGCTTGGTCACCAATTGGTGATGTGACCACCACCATGTTATGGATTGCCAACAAAGTTACTACCGTGAAATTGATTACCTATTTATTCATTCCTTCTGTGGTTTGTGTGGTAGTGCCTGTTTTTGTTGCCTCATTATTACCAGCTTTCAAAGGGGAGATAGAAGCCAATGAAAATGAAGAGGAAGAAGTAGCCCATAAATACGGTTCTACTATGTTGTATTTAGGTCTTGCTGCAATTGTTTTTGTACCGGTTTTTAAAACCTTAACGCACCTACCTCCTTATGTAGGTATGATGTTCTCCTTGGCAGTTGTTTCTACCTTTGCTGAGATTTTTAGCGCAACTAAAATTAATATAACCTCTATAGATGGAGACAGTGATGCAGCATCAAGCCACAGTCCTGTTCACAAATCACTTTCAAAAATTGAATTACCGAGTATTCTTTTCTTCTTAGGGATTCTATTGGCAGTTGCTGCTCTTGAATCTTTAGGAATGTTATTTGGTTTTGCAGAAACGCTAAACACTGCCATACCCGATACGGATATTGTGATCATGTTATTGGGAATTGGATCGGCCGTAATAGACAACGTACCCTTAGTAGCAGCCAGTATTGGAATGTTTTCTGAATCAATTGATAATCCTTTATGGCACTTCATCGCTTTTTCTGCTGGTACCGGTGGAAGTATGCTGATTATAGGCTCTGCCGCGGGAGTAGTAGCCATGGGGATGGAAAAGATCGATTTCTTCTGGTACTTCAAAAACATATCGTGGTTGGCTTTTCTAGGATTTATTTCTGGCTCCACGACCTTCATATTATTACGCGGTTTTATTGATTAATTTATACTTAATTGGCAGCTTTATCGTTATTTAGTTAAAACCTTATATCAACAGAATGAAGATGTCTTTTTTTATACAAGCAATAGAAGAGTTAAGAACAGAGAAAACACTATCTCTTATTGAGTTAATTAAAAACGGAGGTTTGGGCGGTCAGCTCATTATAGGCCTACTGTTTTTATTATTGATAATAGCACTTTACATTTATTTTGAACGCTGGTTTGCTATACGCTCCGCCCTTAAGATTGACGATAATTTTATGGATCAAATCCGGTTGTTTGTTTCCCAAGGTAAAATTGAAACCGCTCAAGCCTTGTGTTTGAAAGAAGATGTTCCTGTTGCCCGTTTGATTGCTAAAGGAATAACCAGAATTGGAAAGCCCCTAGAAGACATCAATACCACCATTGAAAATGCAGGACGTTTAGAAGTGTATAAGCTAGAAAGAAACGTAAGCGTGCTGGCAACCATTGCTGGAGCTGCGCCCATGCTGGGATTTTTAGGAACCGTAATCGGAATGATTTTATCGATTTTTGAAATTTCGAATGCTGGTGGAAATATAGACATGAAGTTATTGTCTGATGGCTTGTACACAGCAATGACGACTACGGTAGCGGGATTGATTGTTGGAATTATTGGATACATAACGTTCAATCATTTGGTTGCAAAAACCTCTAAGGTTGTGTATCAAATGGAAGCCATTTCTTTTGAGTTTTTAGATTTACTTAATGAACCTGCTGCCTAATGAATCTCAAAGGAAGAAATAAAATAACCCCCGAATTCAATATGTCGTCTATGACGGATATTGTGTTTTTGTTGCTCATCTTTTTTATGATTGCTTCTACGCTGACCAAACAACTTGATACGATTGAGGTTAAATTGCCAGAAGCCAAAGGGAAAACGGAAAACAGAAGCGCCATTACGGTGACTATCAATAAGAGTAAGCGTTTTTATATCGACGATAGATTAGTTGCCAAAAGCAGTTTGCAAGCCCAACTACTGAGCATCTTAAGTACTTCAGACTCTAGAGTAATTGTTCTACGTGCAGAGCAAAACGTCCCTATTGAAGAAGTAGTTTATGTAATGGGGATAGCCAATCAGAATTCAATTAAAATCGTTTTAGCTGTCGATGCACAATAATATTTGATCATGGGTTTTCTTAACACACCACATAAAAAAAAGTCAGCGCTACTCACGAGTATGATTACGCTGTTGCTCTTACTATTTTTTTCGTGGATAGGCCTTTCGTATTTTGATCCACCCATTTCCTATGGAATGGAAGTGAACTTTGGGACATCAAACCAAGGACAAGGAAATACGCAGCCGAAACTTCCGCCCAAACAAGTGGAGCAACAAAAAGTACAGCCCAAGACTGAAACTCCGAGGGCAACACCAAAAGCAGCAGCAATACAAACCCCAAAAGTAGCAACCCAAAAAGAGCCTTCTGTTCCTGTTGTGAAAAAGGAGACAAACACCACTCCAAAACCCAAAGTAGAAGAAAAAAAAACTCCGCCTAAAGAGGTGCAGGAAGAGGTCAAAAAAGTAGAACCTCCCAAACCAACGGTTTCAAAATCCACCAAGCAAGTACTCTCGAATTTATTGAAAGCTCCTGAAAAGTCTGGGGAAACTCAGGAGGGTGAGGGAGACGATCAGGCCCCTGGAGATAAAGGCAAGGTTGAAGGAAGTCCGTATGCCAGTAGTTACTATGGTACTGCAGGACTCGGTGGGAAAGGAAGCGGCTTTGGATTGAATGGAAGAAGCCTTCAGAACCAAGGATCAGTAACCCAAGAATGCAATCAAGAAGGTGTTGTTGTAGTCCGTATTACAGTTGATAAAAACGGAAATGTAGTTACAGCAGAACCGGGAGTAAAAGGTACCACGAACTCCCATCCTTGTTTACTAGAACCCGCCAAGAAAACAGCCTTTTTACACAAGTGGTTTTCTGATCCTAATGCACCGAGTAAACAGCTTGGCTTTGTTGTTGTTAACTTTAAATTAGGCGAATAATTTTGGATACATACGAGGATGTTCGAGCTTGGCTCTATAAGCAATTGCCCATGTATCAGCGACAAGGCGCTTCAGCCTATAAGCCTGGCTTGGAGAAAATGCAAGCCTTTATGGCCTATTTAGGGAATCCTCATCAAGCGTTTTCCTCTGTTCATGTTGCAGGGACTAATGGGAAAGGATCTACTGCCCACATGATTACATCGGTACTGATGGAAGCTGGATATACAGTAGGTTTGTATACTTCTCCCCATTTAAAAGATTTTTCTGAACGCATACGCATCAACGGTATCGCAATTGAAACCACCTTTGTCGTTTCATTTGTTCAAGAGCATAAGGACTATTTTCTTGAGGCTCAACTTTCTTTCTTTGAGCTTACAGTTGGAATGTCATTTGCCTATTTCAAAGAGCAACAAATCGATTTTGCCATTGTTGAGGTTGGCTTAGGGGGGAGGTTAGACGCAACCAACATCATCAGCCCTATATTAGCTGTCATAACCAATATTGGATTTGATCACACACAATTTTTAGGAGATACACTAGAAGCAATTGCTGGAGAGAAAGCTGGGATTATTAAAAAAAACATTCCCGTAGTTATAGGGGAAACCCAAGAAGAAACCACCGCTGTTTTTAAAGCAACAGCAAGCAATTTAATGGCTCCAATTATTTGGGCAGATGCTGTTGAGGTTAAACCGTTTCCAACAGATTTAACGGGTCTCTATCAAAAGAAAAATATTCAGACAACAGTAGTAGCATTGCAAACGCTCAACTTAGATCAATTGAATGAAGCGCATATTCGATTAGGGCTGCAAAAGGTAGTTTCTAATACTCATTTACAAGGGCGTTGGCAAATCTTAGACAACAATCCTTTGGTTGTTGCCGATGTAACGCACAATGCTGCTGGATTTGCTTATGTAATCGAGCAAATCAAACAAACGCCCTACGATAAACTTCATTTGGTTCTGGGTTTTGTTCAGTATAAGGATTTAGAATTAATTTTCAGCCAACTTCCACGAGATGCTTCATATTATTTTTGTGCCCCCAACATGGTTAGGGCAGAAGAAGTTTCTGTTTTAATGAAACTAGCCGAAAAATACACCCTGATTGCAGAAGTCTTTAACAGTGTGGATTTGGCCTATAAATCAGCAGCTAAGAATGCAGATAATAGTGATTTTATTTATGTAGGCGGAAGTACTTTTGTTGTTGCAGAAATTCTTTAAAAAAACTCTTTGTAAACAAGATAAACTATTCTATATTTGCACCCCGCAAGGGCGCTTAGCTCAGTTGGTTCAGAGCACTTGGTTTACACCCAAGGGGTCGGGGGTTCGAATCCCTCAGCGCCCACAACTTTAACCCCACTTATTCAAGTGGGGTTTTTTTATTTCCAAATAGCAGTTATGGATTCAAAATGAACCATACTATTCATGATAAATACAGAAAAACCAAAATCCACACTAAAGGAGCAATGGCATAATGGTCAAGCAGCAATACAACTGTTTTCAGCTCCTAGTCGCTTTTAGGGTAAAATCTGGGATTGAAAGCTGGACTGGCTTAAATAACTCGTCACTTTGCTCTTATTTTACTTCAAAAATAATCCCAGGAACTACCAACCAAATGAGTATTGGAGGAAACTTTAGTTTTAAATTTTTTTTTGAAATAGGTATGGGATACAAAAATATTGATTACTCCTAAGTAATATTTATGCTCAAACTGAAAATGGGTATTGACATTGGCTATGCTACCGACTTTGGAGCAGGTGATAACAGCAATAGACCAAGAACTGGATATGAGCTCTTTGCTAAGTATCGGTTTTAAATGCAAAAGGATTATAAAACCTCGCAGACAATAACAACAAGGAGGTAGCGTTTTGTGACGTTGTTGTTCAATTTATAGTAAAGGAATGCATGTTTTGTTTTTTAGTTGTAAAAAACAACTAGTTTTTATGTATTTTTATATCACTAACTATTAATTTATTTTAAAATGAAAAAACTATTATCAATTATTTTTATTGGAACGATTGCATTTGGATGTAAAAAAGCAGATACAAAAGATGCCATTGAATGGCCTGATGTGTTACCTAAGTACGAAGTTATTTTTCTAATGCCACATGATGGTAAAGCAAACGAATTTATAGAACAAATCAAATTACACGACTCTAAGTTTCATAATAAAGAAGATGGACCAACAACAGCTCTTCGTTATATTACTACAGGAATGAATTCAGGATATTATTCGTGGTCAGAAGGCCCTATGCAATACGAATATGTAGACGGAAAGGGTAAAATTGAAGGGCATCAAGAGAGTTGGGATTTAAATGTAGCTCCCCTAGTAAAAGATGTTTTAAGTACAAATTATTACAGCCTACAAACACCAATTTCGTACACAAACGAAACTTTAAGCTACGATGCTAATATTTTAGAAGTAGTAGGTTTTAAAGTTGCTGATGAACCAAATGCAGGAAAAGAAGTTCGCAAAATGCTACACAGATGGAAAAATGCATTTGAGGCAGGAAGTTCGACTCAAGAATTTAGAGTTTTTTCGCCGATGCTTACCGATACTTTTGAAGCTGACTTTTATATCGTATGGCCTCATGAGTCGATGGAGAGTATTGAAACTTGGGAGTTCAACGCTAACCAATATTTAGATGAAGTTTACGGTAAAGGTACAGCTAAGAGACAATGGAAGAAGTGGAATGAGCTTACCGAAGTTGTCGAGAGTAGTTATAGAAGTATGGTAAAGTAGTTCATATATAATTCAATGAAAACCCTTCTAATCAAAAGGGTTTTTTATTACTCAATACATTTGTATTATAAAAATTTAAGACAAACATACAGCATAAAAAAAGCCACCCAATAGGTGGCTTTTTTGTGTATAAAATATTGTTTTAAAGAGCTTTAATCATTTTATTGATTTTGACATACTCTTCCTCAGCTAATTCAGCATCAACAAGAATTCGTCCGCTATATTCATCAGTAATTATTTTTTGACGCGCAGCAATTTCCATTTGGACTTGTGGAGGGATTGTGAAGTATGATCCCCCAGAAGCACCTCTTTCAATCGGTACGATCGCTAAACCATTTTTAACACTTCCGCGAATTCTTTTGTAGGCTTTTATTAAACGGGCATCGATTTTTGTTTCAAAAGCTTCAGATTGAGTAGTCAAAAGCGTTTCCTCTTTAGCCGTTTCTTGCATGATTTCATCCAATTCGTCTTTCTTAGCAGAAAGGTGATTTTTCTTTAGATCTAGTTGTTCGGTTAAAGCAGCAATCGTTTCTTTCTTTTGCTCTATTTGAACCTTAAGTTCTTTTGTTTTTTTCTCAGCGAGTTGAATTTCCAGTTGCTGATATTCCTCTTCTTTTACGATGGAATTATATTCTCTGTTGTTACGAACATTCTTAAGTTTGTCGGCGTACTTAGCGATCAAGTCATTAGCACTATCAATAATGCTTTTATTTTCTTTGATTCCTAAATCAAAATCATTCAACTCTGCTGTAAGTTTTGCAAGTTTCTCATCCATGCCAGCAATTTCGCTTTCTAGGTCTTCAACCTCTAAAGGAAGTTCTCCGCGAACATTACGAATTTCATCGATTCGAGAGTCTATAATTTGAAGATCAAAAAGTGCTCTTAACTTTTCTTCTACTGAGATTTCGGTTTTCTTTGCCATACTAGAAATGATTTACTGGATTGGTTATTTCTTGCGATAAAATGCATGCAAAATTAGGCATTTTTTTTGTAAGATAGCTTGCTATTAATTTATTTGTGAATTGTTCACTTTCATAATGCCCAACATCAACCAAAAGGATTTTATTTTCAGCTTCAAAAAAGTTGTGGTATTTTAGGTCTGCGGTTATCAATACATCTGCTCCTTGGCTTTTTGCTGCCCCAATTGCGAAGCTTCCAGACCCACCCAGTAAGGCTACTTTATTTATTTTTTTCCCACCTAAATTTGTATGCCTTATGTGTGAAGTGTTGAATTGTTTCTTGACATAATTCAAGAAGTCAAATTCACTCATTGGGTTTTCTAATACACCAATGCTTCCCATGCCAATATCCTTATTTTCGTTGTTTAAATTGCTGATTTCATAGGCAACTACCTCATAGGGATGCGCTTCGTGAAGTGCTTTTAAAACTTGTTTTTCTTGGTCTTTTTGTAAAATCAAATGCAGTTGTTGTTCTTCAACTTCCTGTGCTTCTTCTTGAGTTCCCAATGACGGATTACTTTGTTCCCCTGGAGTAAACCTTCCCACTCCATCTAAGGTAAAGCTGCATGCGTTGTAATCTCCAATTGAACCTGCTCCAGCATCGTGGAGGGCTTTTAGCACTTCACTTACATCCTGTATAGGGACGTAAGTTGTCAATTTTAAAAGGGTGTCTTTTTTGGGAATTAAAACCTGCTGCTTTTTTAATCCCAATACAATACCCATTTGATGACTTACCCCAAATTTATGATTGTCTAGAGCTGTATGAATCGCATAAATAGCAACATCGTTTTTAATTGCTTTTAGGACTAAACGTTCGACATAGTTTTTGCCTGTTATTTTTTTTAACCCTGAAAAAATAATGGGATGAAAACTGATGATGAGTTCACAACCTTCTCGAATAGCTTCTTCAACGACAGCTTCAGTAGTATCGAGTGTGACGAGTGCTTTAGTGCAATCTGCACTCGGATCGCCAACCAAAAGACCTACATTATCAAAATCTTCAGCATTGGATAGCGGAGCCCACTGTTCTAAAACTCGTGTGATTTCATTTATCTTCATAAAGTTGCTTTATGTTTTTTCTTTTTACAGGGATTGTCTCACCCACGAAATGTTATCTTTACAAAGATAATATATTCGTCGGCATGAACTTCTTACGATTCTTTCTTTTTCCTCTAGCGATACTGTACAGTTCGATTACTAGTCTTCGAAACCTGTTTTTTGATTTGGGTATTTTCACTTCTCGGAAGTATAAAAACCCTACTATTGGGGTCGGCAATCTATCGGTAGGTGGAACGGGTAAGTCCGTTTGTGTCGACTATGCTGTTTCTTTGGTTAAGCAAAATCATGAGGTGGCTATTTTAAGCAGAGGCTACGGAAGAGGAACCAAGGGCTATTTTGAGGCTGCAGAAAACTCGACTTTCAATGAAATTGGGGATGAGCCTCTGATGCTTTATCGCAAACACCCAGAAGTTCGAGTTGCGGTTGCGGAGCGCAGACGATTAGGAATGAAAAACCTGCTCAAAAAGGCCAAGCCGCATACGGTGTTTGTATGGGACGATTGTTTTCAACACCGCTGGGTATCTCCTGATTTAATGATTCTGTTAACTTCTTACGAGCATCTTTTTGTAAATGACTATCATCTACCCGTTGGTAATTTAAGGGAATTGAGTTCGGGGAAAAAACGCGCAGATGTCGTTATCGTTACTAAGTGTCCAACAAAGTTGACTCAAGAGGATAAAGAACAAATATCTCAGAAACTTCAACTAGCGAAATCACAACAGTTATTTTTTGCCAAAATTGGTTATGCCGATCAAATAAGAAATCTGGAACGAACGTTTCCAATTGATAAGATTGAAAATGTTCCTTTTGTATTGATAACCGGTATTGCTGATCCCAAACCACTTCTTTATTACCTGAAAGCTATTGGAGGGCAGTTCGAACACCTTCAATTTGCAGATCATCATTTGTTTACAGACAAGGATATTAAAAAAATAAAAAGCCTTGCCAATGGTCGAATGATTCTTACAACTGAAAAAGATTTTGTGCGCTTAGCGCCTCAGATTCAATCGGAGTTGTTGTTTTATTTGGGAATAGAAATGCAAATGGATGCATCAGATCAACAACAATTGGATCAGATCTTAATGAATACCAGTACTATAATCAAGTAGTTTTAGAGAATGTGTTTGTGGGCTTTGTAAGACGAGCGAACTAAAGGGCCACTTTCTACGTGTCTAAACCCAAGGTCTTTCCCAATAGCTTCATAACGCTCAAATTGTTCAGGAGTAATGAATTCTTTTACTCCTAAATGTTTTTTGGAAGGTTGAAGATATTGACCAATGGTAACTACATCAACTTCTGCCTTTCTCAAGTCGTGAAGTGTTTCTATGACCTCTTCTTCTGTTTCTCCTAAGCCCAACATAATACCTGATTTTGTTCTGTTGACACCTTGTTGTTTTAAATACAAGAGAACGGCTAAGCTTTGATCGTATTTTGCCTGGATACGAACTTCTCGAGTGAGGCGTCTTACGGTTTCAACGTTATGTGAAACTACCTCGGGTGCAACTGCAATGATGCGGTCTAGGTTTCTTTTGTTTCCTTGAAAATCAGGAATCAAAGTCTCTAAGGTGGTTTTTGGATTCATTCTGCGGATAGCATTCACCGTTTCTCCCCAAATAATGGAGCCACCGTCTTTCAAGTCATCTCGATCAACAGAAGTGACAACTGCGTGCTTGATTTGCATAATTTTAATGGATCGGGCAACTTTTTCAGGTTCATCCCAATCTATAGTTTCGGGTCTTCCAGTTTTTACACCACAGAAGCCACAAGAGCGGGTGCAAATATTCCCTAAAATCATAAAGGTAGCTGTGCCTTCTCCCCAGCATTCTCCCATATTAGGGCAGCTTCCAGAAGTACAAATGGTGTTGAGTTTATATTGATCAACCAAACCTCTGAGTTCTGTGTATTTTTTACCAGTAGGTAATTTTACACGCAACCATTTTGGTTTTCCAGTTGTAGCTTTAGTTTTAATTTCTGTTGACATAGATCTTGTATTATCCGATGCAAATATACGAACTTCTGTTTAGAGAATCAGTAGATAACCTAGAGCAAAACTTGTCAAAAACAGAAGCCCCAAAATGCTGAGGATTTGCAGACCTTTTCCGGGTTTATCTTTTTGGGGCATCTGATCGCTTCGCACCAATTTGAAGTTCAAGAATGCATAAAATGGTGCTGTAATGAAGGATAGTACAGTTGCTATACGAATCAAAAGCCCCATTTCTGAAAGTAGAAATACGAAGATGCTAATGGTACCTCCTGCTAGAATCAAAAGCCACAATTTGTAATCGTTTCGTTTTCTATTGGGGAAGAGTAATTCGATGGTTTTGCTCATTGCTCTTGGAGAGGCATCGAGCGTGGTAATCGTTGTACTGAACATGGTCGTCAAAGCTGCAATTGCTATTAATAAATAAACTCCTGTTCCTAATGTTGATGTGTAAAGATTGATTAGTTGTGAGGCAAAAACTCCACCTTGACTTGAAAATTCGGTTCCCGTTCCGAACATCACAAATGCCCCTAACCCCATAAAACAAGCGCCCAAAATTAAAGTCACCCAGTATCCAACATTGAAGTCAAAAAGACTTTCTTTCAGGGTGATCTGAGTAGGGAGTTCTTTGTTTTTTTCAATGGTCCAAAGGGAATGCCAAATAGAAATATCCATAGGAGCTGGCATCCAACCCATGAAGGCAATTAGAAACAAAAGGTTGGTCTCTGCAAGGAAAATTTGAACCAATGATAGGGCTGTTGTATTTTTTATTGAGGCAAGCCCTACGGCAATAATTGTGGTAATTGTTAAGGTTAAAATCACCCATTTAACGATGCGATCGAGTGTTGCGTATTTACCCACCCATAAAATCAGCGTACAAATCAAAGTGATTGTTACCGACCAGTAAACCAGCTGATCTGAAATCCCAAATATTTGAGATGCTAAGCCAGCGGTTACGATGGTAACAGCCGTTTGAATAGTAAACATGGTGGCTAGGTTCAAAAAAAAGTAAGCCCTCAGATACCCTTTGCCTAATTTTAAATAACCATCCAGTAAACTGGTGTTTGTAGCAACAGTAAAGCGTGGTCCGTATTGAAAAAACGGATATTTAAAAAGGTTGACTAAGATCAATGCCCAGAGAAAGCCCCATCCAAAATCGGCTCCTGCTCGAGTAGATTGAACCAGATGCGAAACACCGATAGCAGCACCGGCAAAAAGAAGACCTGGACCAAGTTTACTGAGTTTATTCCTCATGATTGGTTATTTTTTGAGCCAGTACTTTTTTTGCTCGAAGTAAAGTGACTTTAACAGTGTTTATAGGGAGTTCCAATCGATCACTGATTTCCTTATAGGAAAGTTCCTCGAAATATCGCAACCGAATTATGGTCTTATATCCGGTTTTTAATGTTTTTATTTTTAAGAGTAGATCCGAAAGATTTTGGGTGATGATTAGACGATCTTCAGGAGATGGACTTAGGTCTTGTAACTGAGTTACAACACGTTCATCATAGGCTGAAGCATCGATTTTGTTTTTTGTTTTTTCTTTACGATGTTGATCAATTTGTATGTTATTGGAAATGGTGATCAACCAAGTTTCGAAAGTGTATTTAGGATTGAAGGTTTCAATACGATCAAAAGCTTTAGCGAAGGTTCTAACAGCGATGTCTTCGGCTTGATCTTCATTTCCGGTTTTTTTTAAAAGGTATTGGTATAGATAATCCCAAAAAGTTTCAAAAAGATATCCAAATGCTTTTTGATTATTGGTTTTCGCTAAGTGAATTGCATCAAGAACATCTTTAGCTTTCATCTATCGAAGGTATGAAAAATCAAAGAAGATTTATTGTTTTGCAAGTTCAGGGTTTTTACACTCCTGTTCGTCGGGGAGTTTCCCACAGAAACCACAAGGTTCACTGTCCTTGTTTAGAAAAGGACTCTGGCTCGCACAAGTTCCAGCAAACTTACCGTTTTTCTTAACCAAGATTTTAATTGCAATCCCAGCAAAGGCTAGTGCTAGCAAAACAAATGTAATTAGGAATAGTTGAATCATAGTACTACAAAAATACAATATTTTTTTATTAATGACACGGAATTAAATTGGTTACAGCTTAAAAAAAAGCACTTCTTTAGAAGCCTCTGATTTTACCATCTATTACCTAAACCAACCAAAAAACACACTCAGGCCTAACATAGGTTACATGGAGCGTGCAGTTCTCTAGTAAATCAATCATTTTTGACATAGAAAAGTATACTAACTATATCTATATGAGATCTGTGTCTGTTAAAAATTCTACAAAAATAAACGATTCTGAATATGCAGTCCTAAGGTCATATGCACTCTGTTTGAGTGATGTGTCCATCCGACAACTGCTGTCGTTGGATCTAGCGAATTTCAATTATCTGTAGATTGTCTAAAAAAATAGAATGAAGTAAACTCTCTTTTTTGTAAAAACAAACGACTGCTATTGGTACGCCTTTAGTTGCTTGTCCTAACCCATTACAATTTCATAAATAAATATAGTGTTGTGGCTTGATTGAAGGTTAATAAAAGAGAGTGCTTCATTTTTTTAAAGCAAGTGTTTCCAAACGATTGCGCAGAAGAAATAAAGATATATCATCGCTACTGAAAACTTAATAAAGACACCTCCAAGGAAGCCAATCAATGATCCAATAGCAGATTTTAATGCTTTTTTCTGATTATTGTCGTGCAAGAGCTCTCCCACATAAGCTCCAAAGAATGGTCCAGCCAGAACACCTAAAGGACCAAGGAACAACAGTCCAATGATGAGGCCTATGGACGCTCCATATACTCCACTCTTGGTGCCACCAAATTTTTTAGTCCCCAATGCTGGAATTATATAATCCAGTAAAAAAACAGCCAGAGCAATACCAAAAGTAATCCATAGAAAAGAAGGGTTTTGCTCCACTTTACTGTGAAAATGGATTAGAAAAAGTCCAGCCCAACTGGTTAGAGGCCCCGGGAGTACAGGTAAAAAACTACCTGCTATACCTAGGAAAATCAACACTATAGCGCAAACTAGAAATAAGATGTCCATGAGGATACGATGTTTGTTTATGAAACGTTTTAATTAAATGGGTAGAAATGTAAGACAAAAAGTAGTATTTTTAGTATTCCTTACAAATCTATTGACTTAAAATGTTGAATTTTTAAATTATTTCAAATGAATTCTTTAGTTAAAATCGCCTCTATCTCATTAATGTTTATCCTTTTCCAAGGATGTGAATATTTCAATACATCAACCATTTCACCAAAACAAGTTAAAGAACAATCCCTCTGGAGTGAAAACGATCAAGCCCCCTCTTTTTCGGAATGCGACGGACTTGAAGGTGACGCAAATGCCGAATGTTTTAAGAATATGATTACTGAAAGATTAACGAGCATCCTGGCTGAGTATAATTTCACTTCCGATACGATATTAAATGAAGAAGTTATTCTTACTCTTGAACTGGATACCGAAGGGTATTTTTCTTTAGGAGAATTTGAAGACGATGCAGATGTACTGTTTCAGATCGAATCGCTTTCAGATATTTTAGACGAAGCTGTTTCAGCTTTACCACAAGCACTTCCTGCTGTAAAAACAAATGTAGGTGTAAAGGTAAAAACCCAACTGACACTCCCCGTAAGAATAATTGCTTCACCTCAAGAGTAATGCATGAGAAAATAATTCTTGGGATTGATCCTGGAACAACTATAATGGGTTTTGGACTCATCAAAATAGTGAAAGGAGAAATGCAATTCATGCAGCTCAACGAATTGATCTTGTCTAAATACGACGACCATTACCTTAAGCTCAAGCATATTTTTAACCGAACCCTTGAGTTGATAGACACTTATCATCCTGATGAAATAGCGTTAGAAGCCCCCTTTTTCGGTAAAAACGTTCAGTCCATGCTCAAACTTGGAAGAGCACAAGGAGTTGCAATGGCAGCTGGTTTATCACGCGAAATACCGGTGACAGAATATTCTCCAAAGAAAATTAAGATGGCAATTACTGGAAATGGTAATGCGAGTAAAGAGCAAGTAGCGAAGATGCTACAAAGTTTACTTGGTTTTAAAACCATGCCTAAAAACTTAGATTCAACAGACGGCTTGGCTGCTGCAGTATGCCACTTTTTTAATGGTGGAAAAAGTCAAGTAGAGAAGCAATACACAGGCTGGAATGCTTTTGTTTCTCAAAATCCTGGAAAAATTAAAAGCTAATACAGCTCTCTTTTTATGGCAGCGATTTATTTCCATGTACCTTTTTGTAAGCAAGCCTGTCATTATTGTAATTTTCATTTTTCAACTTCACTTAAGCACAAGAACCCCATATTGTATGCGATGCTGACTGAGTTAAAACTGAGAAAAGCGGAACTACCCAACAATGAAGAAATAAAAAGTATCTATTTTGGAGGAGGAACCCCTTCCTTGTTAACCCCCGCTGAGGTTATGGGATTAATCAATGAAGCTAAGCGTAACTTTAATGTTGCAGCTGATGCTGAGATTACCTTAGAAATGAACCCTGATGATGATCGTCCCAACTATTTAGAGGAACTTAAAGCAGTAGGTGTAAACCGGCTCAGTATCGGAATTCAATCTTTTCATGAAGAAGAATTGAAACTCATGAACCGTGCCCACAATGCCCAAGAAGCTTTTGATGTGTTGGATCGAATTCAAGGACTATATGATAATTTTTCTTTGGATTTGATCTTTGGATTACCAAACAGCACCCCAGAATCCTGGCAGAAAAATGTTGAGCATGCATTACAATTTAATCCCGCTCACATTTCCAGTTATCTTTTAACAGTTGAACCCAAAACTGTATTGAACCACCAAATTGATAACAAGCAGATTGAAGTTCTTGGAGATGAAGAAGTTTTGACACAATTTAATTTTTTGGTTGATCGTTTGCTGGCTGAAGGATATGATCATTATGAACTTTCTAGTTTTGGAAAACCTGGATTTAGATCGGTCAATAATACGGCCTATTGGAGCGAAAAACCATATTTAGGAATAGGTCCTTCAGCTCATAGTTTTAACGGTGAGACACGGAGCTGGAACATATCCAATAACGCTCAATACCTCAAAGGAATTTCGGCACATAAGCCATTCATTGAACGTGAAAAGTTGAGTGTAGCAGACCGTTACAACGAGTACATCATGATCGGATTGCGAATGCAAAACGGGATTTCTCTTGATTATATTGAAAACAACTTTGGTTCCGACTATAAAGCACTATTGATCAAAGGAGTTCAATCGCAAATTGCATCTCAGCTGTTGTATTGGGATGGCAACTTACTTAAGGTTTCTAGAAATGCCATGATGTTAGTCGATGGTCTCGCTTCAGATCTTTTTAAATTAAATGCTTAATTCTTCTTTTCATTAACAAGGGCCACGTAATTTTTGTAGAATAAAGGAATGGTTTCGATTCCTTTAAAAAAATTGAATAAGCCAAAATGCTCGTTTGGAGAGTGGATTGCATCGCTGTCTAGGCCAAACCCCATCAGAACACTTTTACTGCCTAATACATCTTCAAATAAGGGAACGATAGGAATACTGCCTCCTCCTTTTTGAGGAAGTGGATCAGTTCCAAATGTTTCTGCGTATGCTTTATGAGCTGCTTGGTAGCCTATGTTGTCTGTAGGAGTAACATACGCCTGTCCTCCGTGATGTTTGATTATTTCAACGGATATACTTTCTGGCGCAATGCTTTTAAAATGTTCAGTAAAAAGATCACTGATTACCTCCCAGTCTTGACCAGGAACTAAACGCATCGATATTTTGGCATGTGCTTTACTGGCAATAACCGTTTTTGCACCCTCGTCTGTATAGCCTCCCCAAATTCCGTTTACATCCAGTGTTGGTCGGATAGAGTTTCGTTCTAAAGTGGTGTATCCTGTTTCGCCATGGACTGCAGGAATTTTGATTTCATTTTTATAATCCTCTAAATCGAAAGGAGCTTTAGCCATTTCTGCTCGCTCTTCTTTACTAATATCTTCAACTCCATCATAAAACCCGGGGATGGTAATGCGATTATTCTCGTCATGCAATTGGGCTATCATTTGGGTTAAAATATTGATTGGATTGGCAACTGCACCTCCGTATAAGCCGGAGTGTAAGTCTCGATTTGGACCCGTCACCACAACTTCCATATAGCTCAACCCACGAAGTCCAGTTGTAATTGAGGGTTGTGTATTGCTGATCATTCCTGTGTCTGAAATGAGGATTACGTCGTTGGAAAGTTTTTCTTTATGCTCTTGAATAAAAAGTTCCAAATTATCACTTCCAACTTCTTCTTCTCCTTCGATCATAAATTTCACGTTGCAGGGAAGTTCCTCATGAGTAACCATCATTTCTAATGCTTTGATGTGCATATACATTTGCCCTTTATCGTCGCAAGCTCCTCGGGCAAATAGGGCACCCTCTTGATGCAGGTCTGTTTTCTTGATCACGGGCTCGAATGGTGGGCTATCCCAAAGTTCAACAGGGTCTGGTGGTTGAACATCATAATGTCCATAAACCAAAACAGTTGGTAAATTTGGATCTATAAGGCGTTCCCCATAAACAATAGGGTGGCCTTGGGTTGGGAATATTTCAGTTTCAGTACAACCAGCCTTAGACAATGCGTTTTGAACCCAAGATGCCCCTTTTTTGATGTCATCATTGTATTTTGAGTCAGCACTGATTGTTGGTATTTTAAGAAGATCAATCAATTCCTCAATAAAACGTTGTTTGTCAGCGGGTAATATCGTAGCCATATGTCTTGCTCTTTTGGTTTGTTTATTTCTCACAAAGATTGAGTTTTTTTCTCACTAAAAAACTATTTTCATGAAAACTTGATTATATTTGCCCCAGTAAAATTTTACTGCGGGTGTGGTGAAATTGGTAGACACGCTAGACTTAGGATCTAGTGCTTTACGGCTTGGGGGTTCGAGTCCCTTCACCCGCACAAAAAAAGCCTTCTGAAACTCAGAAGGCTTTTTTTATGCGATTAATTGAAGACCCATTTCGGGTATTTCAGTATGCTATCGATCCATCCTTAGCGATCGAGTTTAAAACTATCTAATTTAATATCATCCAATCCATCATTGTCAAAAGGATATTCCATCTGATCTTGGATATTATACAATGAAATTAATATAAATTCACTTACGATGACAACAAAATATGTAATCCATTCTGGGTTCTCAAAACCAATTTTATTGATAATCGTTGGGGTGTATATCAAGGGAAATATATAGATAAAAACTTTACAATACGCTTTCAAACTAATTGGTGTTCTGTGAATGTGAATTGCCTCTAAGTTTTCAACTCCTTCGTGAAGTGAACGCATGAATCCAAAAATTTTCAAGCGAAAACCACCGGAAATAGCCTCATCATTATCATGAACAAATTGTTCGATTTTATTTATAGAAGCATCAACTTCTTGTATTGTTACATTGCTTTTTTTTAGATGATTCAGTAGGTTATCGCTTATGGTTGTTAGCGTGTTTTGGATTTCACTTTTTTTGTCATCTTCTAGTTTAGAGTTGGTTGCAAAACAATGTTGAAGGGTTAAAATTGATCCTCGAAATCTACTTAAATGCTCTAATGCTTTTTCTCTTCTTTTGAATGCACCTCTAATAGCAAAAACTAAAGGGAAAATAATTGCGATACTAATCAAGGTTAGGTCAATATTATATACAACTCCTAGTTTGTATGAGAAGTAAGGTACTGCTAGTGATATGATTAGCGTGTATAATGTCCGCTTATTGATGATAGAAAAGTACCGATTCATGTTTTTATTTCTAAAAGGTTATATTTGATAAATTTATTAACTAAATATATTCTATGCAACCAATGAAGACATTATTAATTATGTTGTGTGCAACTACCCTTGTTTTTGCACAAGAAGAGCCCAAGGTTCTTTTCCAAACTCAAGACATCATTCCTATACAGATCAGTTTTTCAAATCGTGATCTCAAGAAGAATGATAACGACACGATTTTTTTCGATACCACAATGAAATACCAAACCCTAGACGGTGCTTGGAATGACATTAATGTAGGTGTGCGTGCTCGTGGTAACTTCAGAAGATCAACCTGTTATTTCCCTCCGATCAAAATGAAGATTAAGAAATCGGCTGCTAAAGAGACTATTTTTAAAGGAAATAAAAAATTAAAATTAGTTATTCCATGTCTTCAAGAGAAAAATAAAAATGATAATATTCTTAAAGAATTAATTGGTTATAAGTTGTTTGAGCTTATTTCACCTTATCACTTTAAGACGAGACAAGTTACCATTGATTTTGATGAAATAAAGAGAAAGAAAACCGTAAAACACGATCTTAACGGCTTCTTCATCGAAGACGATAAAAATGTGGCCAAGCGCTTTGGTGGTAAGGTTTTTGAACGTTTCATCCACCCCTTGTCAATGAATGCAGAAGCTTCTGTTCAAAATATCTTTTTCCAATACATGATTGGTAATACGGATTTCTCTGTGGCTTACCAGCACAACGGGAAATTGCTTTATGCTAACAAGCAAATCATTCCATTGCCCTATGATTTTGACATGTCTGGTTTAGTTGACCCTAGCTATGCGGTTGCAAACGAAGCACTCGGTCTTAAAGACATTCAAGAGAGAGCCTATAGAGGTTTTAAAAGAGATGAAGCTTTAATGAATGATGTTCGTGCACAATTCTTGAATAATAAAGAAGCTTTCTTTGCTATTATAGATGGTTTTAAACCACAATTTGACAATCCAAAAGAGCACCAAGAAGTTGTAGATTACATTGCTTCGTTCTTTGATGTAATTGAGAGTGATAAATTATTCCAATCAAAAATAATGGATCAAATGAGAACCAAATAAGGGGACTTATTTGATACATCCAGCAGCTCAGTTTGTGTTGCTGATTTCTAAAAAGTATAAGTTGATGGCTCCTGTTTAACAGGAGCCATTGATGTTTATGCGAATTACTGAGTAAATATGGGTGTTGAGCTTTACAGTTAAAGAATACTTATTTGATTCGGTCTTGGGTTTAAACATCATTTTGGATATTCAAAAAGCTTCCTGAAGTGATAATCAATATGTATTGTGTTCTTTGATTTGTTTATAAGGTAGGAGAGGTTTTAATAGGAAACTCTACACGCATTTACTCGTTTAAAACATCCAACATTTTATTGAAAATCAAAGTGTTGTCGTATATTCCAGAAAAAGTAGCGGCAGCTGGGCCTTTGGCGAAAACGGGAACCATAGACGCAGTATGACCAACGGTAGAAAACTCTACACTGGGGCGCATTTTTTTAATATCGCCCTTAGGGATTGTTAAGCCTCCAGTTTCATGATCAGCAGTTACAACTACTAAGGTGTTCGGATGTTTTAGGGTGTAGTCTAATACGGTTTGGATAGCAGCATCAAAGTCGTTGAATTCAGAAATTACATATTCTATTTCATTTGAATGTCCGCCCCAGTCGATTTGTGAACCCTCTACCATCATGAAAAATGGCTTTTGATCACGGTCAAACTTATTTAAAACGCTTTGAACAGCATCTTTTAATGGAAGTCTACCATCCAAAATTTTATTTGGCTCATCCCGATTGGTGAAGTGCCCAATTTTTGATGCGGTTGATTTATCGAATCTTGATAAAGAGGAAACAATATCATAAGTACTCATTTCCTTAATCAAATTTCGGTTATCCTCCCGATCATTAAAATGCTTTTTTCCACCGCCAATAAAGTAGTCTACTACACTTGTACTCATTTGTAGAGCGATGTTTTCATATTCTTTTCTCGAAACAACATGGGCATAAAACGAAGCAGGAGTTGCATGTACTATACTGGAAGTAGCAATCAAGGCAGTCTGATAACCCTTTTCTTTACTTATTTCAAGAATCGATTTTGGTTTTTTATTTTTGGAGCTTATCCCAACTACACCATTGAGTGTTTTTACTCCCGAAGCCATTGCGGTTCCCGAGGCTGCAGAATCGGTCACTAGTGAATTTGACGAATGTGTTTTGGCTAAACCAACACTGCTGAAATCTTCCAAAGCAGTTTTATTGCCGTTGAAATACATTCCTGCTGTTATCTGATTCAACCCCATACCATCTCCTATCATTAAAATGATGTTGGTTGGTGCTTTTTCTTGAGCTGTTATGCTGGTTAGGCTAAACGTTAAGCAAATTAAGAATATGATGTTTTTCATAAAAAAATTCAATAAGACTGCAAATTAATAATTCTATACTATTTCCTACTCTTTAATACACTTCTTTTAATTTCAATAGAATTTTTGAAGTAGCACCAGCTTGTTTTTTGATGTAGTTCAAATTCGTTAATCCCATTTCTTTTTGAAGGTTTTTATCCGCAACTATTTTCAAAAATTCATTTTCAAATAAAACAGAAGAGTCAACACTTACAATTCCTCCTAAAGCTACTAAATCTGATGTCTCTTGATAGCGTGTATAGTTTTTCCCTATGAGTATAGGAATCCCAAAAACCGCTGGCTCTAGCGTATTGTGAAGTCCTTTTGTCCCCATACCACCACCCACATAAGCAATATCGGCATAGCTGTATATTTTTGTCAGAATCCCAACACAGTCGATCAGTAGGATATCTGCATCTTCTTTTTTTTGCTGAGACAAATCACTCCAACGTATCACAGTTTTATGGAATGAAAGTTCTACCTCACGTAAGGACGCTTCATCTACATTATGCGGGGCAATTATTGTTTTTAAATTTGATTTTGAATCAATTGTTTTTGATAGGATAGCAACATCCTCTGGCCAACTGCTCCCGACAACAAAACAGTCCTGGTCTTGAATGAAGTCTGCGATTGTTTCATTCGTATTGTCTTGGTTTAAAATGTCCAACACACGATCTGTTCGGGTATCTCCAATTACTAGAGTATTTTCAATTCCAACAGAGCTAAGTAATTTCTGAGAGGCTTCGTTTTGAACAAAAAAGAAGTCGATCTTTTTCAATATGTTCTTCATGTAAAACCCCCAAGGTTTAAAAAACAATTGTTGCTTTCTGAAAATACTAGCAACAGAAAAAACTGGAATCTTTTGTTTTTGAAGTTCGCTGATCAAATTGGGCCAAAATTCATATTTAATCAAAAACAGTACTTGTGGGCGTAAGGCTTCAATGAATCTCAGAACTGATTTTTTACGATCGAGTGGGAGGTAAGTCACCACATCTGCAAAAGCATAATTTTTTTGCACCTCATAGCCTGAGGGTGAAAAAAACGTAAGCGCAATCCTATGGTTTGGAAAATCTTTTTTACAAGACTCGATTAGTGGGCGTGCTTGCTCAAATTCACCAAGGGAGGCACAATGAAACCACAACACCTGATCGTTTACACTGATTTTGGATTGAATTGTTTCTAGGCTGTTAGCTCGTACTTTTAAAAAGTGTGCTGTTTTTTTAGAAAAAAGCGCGAGCACCCGTACAAAAAGCAAGATGATTTCTATTCCAAAAGAGTACAACATAGTTCCTTATTCAAGCTTCAAAAATAGTTTATCTGAGAATCCCATGAAAGAAGAATCCTTTTTTTAAATTTGTCTATTAAATTTGCTCGATGAAAAAAATCCAAATGGTAGACCTCAAAGGTCAATACGCATTCATAAAACCTGAAGTTGATCTCGCTTTGCAGGAGGTGCTAGAAACTACTTCTTTTATTAATGGACCTGCCGTTCGAGAATTTCAAGCAGATTTAGAGGCTTATCTGGGTGTTAAGCACGTAATTCCGTGTGCCAACGGAACCGATGCTTTACAAATTGCCTTGATGGGTTTAGGATTAAAGCCTGGGGATGAAATCATAACGGCAGATTTTACTTTTGCTGCCACAGTGGAAGTAATAGGTTTATTAAACCTTACCCCAGTTTTGGTTGATGTAGATCCGAAAACCTTTAACATCAGCCCTGCTGAAATTGAAAAAGCAATTACGTCTAAAACCAAGGCAATAATTCCGGTACATCTTTTTGGACAAAGTGCTCCCATGGATGAAATCATGGAATTGGCTCACAAGCACGATCTGTTTGTGATTGAAGATAATGCACAAGGTATAGGAGCAACCTATACACACAAAGACGGAACAAAAGCAAAGACGGGTACCATTGGTCATGTTGCTGCTACTTCTTTTTTCCCGTCTAAAAACCTTGGTGCTTATGGTGATGGGGGAGCAATTTTCACTAACGACGATGACTTAGCACACCTCATTCGGGGCATAGTAAACCACGGAATGTACACGCGCTACTACCACGATGTAGTCGGCGTGAATTCACGACTGGATTCCCTCCAGGCAGCGGTGCTTAAAATTAAATTACAGTATCTCAATTATTATAACGAACGAAGAAAAACAGCTGCGATTCAGTACTCACAGTTGCTTTCTGATCATCCGAACATCATAACCCCCTTTCGACTTGCAGATTGTAATTCACATGTATTTCATCAGTACACCTTACGAATCGTAAACCACGACCGAGACGGCTTAGTGCAATTTCTTAATGCTAATGACATTCCGTGCGGGGTGTATTATCCTGTGCCCTTGCATTTGCAAAAAGCCTATACGCATGACGGTTACAACGAGGCAGATTTTAAAGTTACTAATCAACTAGTGAAAGAAGTGATTTCCCTTCCCATGCATTCTGAATTGACCTTAGATCAAGTGAAGCATATTGCACTCAAGATAAAGGAGTTTTTGGGGTAATTTTAATTAATTAGACGTGCCATTTAAAAAAGACAAGGCCCTCTTCAATACAGACTCTGTTCTCAATATTCTGTAGTGTCCTGTACCCGTTACCTCTTCCAAAGTAGCTTCTTCCCAATGGGCGTTGACTTCCTTTGATTGCTCAACCGATAAAACGCGGTCATTCGTATCGTGTAAGATGAGTGCTTTTTTAACTTGAGATTTTACAGCATATGCTGCAACATTCATTTCACTGACTATAATTCCTTCTTCTTGTTCAATCTTTTTAATAAGCAGCTTTATAACGCGATCGCATACACCCACCATTTCAGCTACAAACTGAATTCGATTTTCAAATTGGTTGGGGGTGGTAAACAATACATAGCGATCAATTACAATTTCGGGAGAGCTCCCAAGAAAAATCGTAGTTGCAACACCCCCAAAAGAGTGACTCACTATTTTTTTTATAGTGTATTTACAAATCAAAGCACCCACGAGCTTACTGAATTTAAAGAGGCTGGTTTTGCCCTTTGAACTAGCTCCATGCCCTGGACCATCAAAGGCATAAACCGTGTAATCATCAGCGATTAAAACTTCGATTAAATCTGCAAAATTCCCAGCTTGTCCTTCCCAACCGTGAACGAGTAGAACCGTTTTAGATCCTGTACCCCAGCGATAGGTTCGTATGATAAAATCTTCAAAAGGAAATTCAGTTTGTTCAGCTTTGTTCAGCATAAGAGCTTCGTGCGGGCGTAGCGTATGAACTTGAGGGCTTGTTAGGTGTTTGTACGCAATAGAAACAAACAAGTTGGGGAAAATGGAGGATAAAAAATAGATTAGTTTTTTTTTCAAAAGCCAAAATTGATATTGGATGTCGTTATAAAGTATGTGCGAAAATAGTATCTTCATCCAAAACATTACCATTATGAAGAAAATTATTTGTGTTTTATCTTTTTTAATGTCCTTAGGACTAGTAGCTCAAACAACATACTTGCATTGCGGTCAAGTTTTTGATAGTGCCTCAGGAAAAATGAAAAAAGAACAAACCATTGTCGTAGAAGACAATCTCATCATAGCAATTAACAAAGGGTATACTACAGTTGACTCGGATTCCATTCAGCTTATTGATCTGAAAGCCAAAACAGTTTATCCGGGTTTTATCGATATGCATGTGCACATCGAATCGGAATCGAATCCACAAGCCTATTTGAACCGTTACCGTCTCAACGAAGCAGATGTTGCCTATGATGCAGCAGTCTACGCAGAGCGTTCGCTTATGGCTGGCTTTACAACCGTTCGCGACATGGGTGGTTCGGGAGTAAACATTGCTCTGCGGAATGCGATTGCCAAAGGGAAAATTCCAGGACCCCGTATTTTTACTGCTGGTAAAACCTTAGCTTCTACAGGGGGGCACGGAGATCCTACCAATGGAAACAAAGATGATTTTCAGGGAGATCCAGGACCAAAACAAGGTGTTGTCAACTCTGTTGAAGATGCTCGAAAAGCCGTGCGCCAACGTTATAAGAATGGAGCTGATTGGATTAAAATAACGGCTACAGGTGGTGTTTTAAGTGTAGCGAAGAGCGGAGAAAACCCCCAATTTACAAAAGAAGAAATCAAAGCGATTACTACTACTGCGAAAGACTATGGGATGAAGGTTGCTGCTCATGCGCACGGAGATGAAGGCATGTATAGAGCCGTGGCTTCGGGTGTTAAAACCATTGAACACGGAACTTTAATGAGTAAACGAACCATGGAGCTGATGAAAGAAAAACAAGCCTATTTGGTACCCACAATTACTGCAGGAAAGCAGGTGGTAGAAAAAGCTAAAATCCCAGGATATTATCCAGCTATTATCGTGCCTAAGGCATTGAAAGTTGGACCAAAAATTCAAGAAACGTTCAAAAAAGCCTATGAGCTTGGAGTTCCCATTGCATTTGGTACAGATGCAGGTGTATTCCCTCATGGACTCAATGCTAAAGAATTTGGCTATATGGTTGAGGTTGGAATGCCAGCCAGCGAAGCGCTTCAATCGGCTACCATTGTCAATGCTGCGCTATTGAATAATGAAGATAAGCTAGGTCAAATAAAAGTAGGGTTTTACGCTGACATCGTGGCTTCCGATGCCAATGCTTTGGATGCCATTGCAACTTTAGAAAACATCAGCTTTGTGATGAAAAATGGAGTGGTTTATAAGAACAAATAATTTATCCGATCGTTCCCGAACTTGTTTCTGCGGAACGGTCGATTTTTTTAACCAAACCTTGCAGTACTTTTCCCGGCCCAACTTCAGTAAAGGAATTGGCGCCGTCGCTTAGCATTTGTTGTACGCTTTGCGTCCAACGAACGGGAGCTGTGAGTTGTGCGATTAAATTGGTTTTTATGATTGCTGCATCCGTAATCCCAGTTGCAACTACATTTTGGTATACCGGACAAATTGGATCCTGAATAGAAGTGTGCTCAATCGCTGCGGCTAATTTTGTTTTTGCAGGTTCCATCAGTGGCGAGTGAAATGCTCCTCCAACTGGGAGGGGAAGTGCTCGTTTTGCACCAGCTTCTTTCATAGCTTCACAAGCCAATGCAATGGCTTCTTTCTCGCCCGAGATAACCAATTGCCCCGGACAGTTGTAGTTTGCAGCTACTACAATTCCTGAGATTTTTGCACAAACGTCTTCAATGACCTGATCTTCGAGGCCTAAAACGGCAGCCATGGTTCCGGGAACTTCATCACAGGCATCTTGCATAGCCAAAGCACGCTGATGAACAAGCTTCAGGCCGCTTTCAAAACTAAGTGCCTTTGCCGCTACTAGGGCAGAAAACTCCCCCAATGAATGACCAGCCACACAAGCAGGATTAAATGATTTCCCCATTACACTACTCAAAATAACCGAATGTAAAAAAATTGCAGGTTGGGTAACTTGGGTTTGTTTCAAGGCCTCTGCATCTTCACCAAACATAATATCAGTTATATTAAATCCTAAGATGTCGTTGGCTTGATGAAATAAGGTTTTTGCTTCTTGAGATGCTTCGTAAATGTCTTTCCCCATCCCAGGGAATTGAGCTCCTTGTCCAGGAAATAAAAATGCTTTCATAGGTTATTTTTTATCGTAGGTTATATAGGTGTAGTCGTAGGGTTGGTTCTCTGTTTTCGATACAAACTCTTCGGTGCTTACAGTCCATTTGGAGCTGTCAATTTTCGGAAAAAAGACATCGGCATCAAATTCGTGATGCACTCGGGTGAGTTCAATTCGATCGCAATGATCCATGAAGAGTGAATATATCTGTGCTCCTCCAATTACAAAAGGCTGGGCGTCATCCTCGGCAAGCGCCAAAGCTTCTTCAATCGAAGCGGCAACCACCGCTCCTTCTGCCTTATAAGCTGCATTATTTGTCAGGACAATATTCGTTCGATTGGGTAATGCTTTTGTCATGGATTCAAAAGTCTTACGGCCCATGATAATTGCATGACCAGTAGTCAGTCGTTTAAAACGTTTTAAGTCTTCCGAGATATGCCAAATTAGGTCATTGTCCTTGCCTAGAGCATCATTTTCTGCAGCTGCAGCAATGAGGGTAATCGTTTTCTTTTCTGGCATAGTATTGCTTTTTTTTATAACCAACTCCTCTTCGTATAAGACGTGTTCGTTTTGAAATTTTATTCCTTCTTGCATTCTGTTTAAAGTAGTTGTTTTACGATCAGTAGCTTTTAAAAACGCTCGATCTACAATCGACTACAAAGACCGTAAAAATAAGTTGAATAACAAAGTGTTCCCTCAAAATATCACCAAAGGGTTTTGTTTTAGTTTACTATATTTACAGCACACATAAATTAAATAGGTTGACTTTCAGGAATCCCGATGAAATAAAAAATAAGTACCCTTCTTTAACGGGATGTACCTACCTCAATACGGCCTATACGGGTGTGGTTTCTTCTTCTTTGATGGAATGGAGGAAGGCTACTGATCATAACTACGCTGTTGAAGTTGATCGGTTCAAAAACAATCAAGCGGTTGTTATGGAAACCAATGCGCAATTGCAAGTTGCACGTTTAATGCACACCGAGGTTGATCAGGTTTTTTTAGCTTCCAGTTGTTCTGATGGGCTACAAGCTTTTTTATTTAAAATCCCTAGAGATTATAAATTTTTGCTTCTCCAAGATGATTATCCTGCCATCACACAAATGGTTGCGGATCATCAATTTGATTATACCGAAATTCCCTTAAAAACCGAGCTTGAGGTTTCGGTCTTAGAGGAGTTGAGACAAAATAAGTACGAAGTCTTTGCTTTTAGTGCTGTTCAGTACAACTCAGGACTTCTGTTCGACATGGAATTCCTTCATACGATCAAAGAAGAATTTCCAAGCTTGATAATCCTGGTAGATGGCACTCAGTTTATAGGAGCCGAATCTTTTGATTTCGATCAAAGTGCTGTGGATGGAATTTTTGGTAGTGGATATAAATGGCTGCTTGCCAGCTATGGTAATGGTTTTATGTGCCTAAAAAAAAGCTTATTGCATCAGCTGAATAGTTCAAAAGAAGAGGTGTTGGAACTTCTGGATCGCGGTCATAAATCTCCCTTAGCGATAGGGTCTCTTGGGTTTGCTGTAGAAGAGTTGTTTTCCTACGATATGGAAGCACTTTTGCGCAAGAAAAAAGAGCTGGCTGTATACTTTTTTGAAGCATTAAAAGAACGCAACCTCTTGGAAGATTTTGTTTGCGAACGCAAAGAACATTCTTCAATTTTTACACTGAAAATCAGTGATGAAACTCACCAAGCATTAATCAAAGAAAACATCCGATGCGTAAAGCGCGGGGTAGGTGTTCGGGTTTCGGTTCACTTCTACAACACCCAGCAAGATGTCGATCATTTACTCGAGGTGATTGATCGAGCTACTAGACAGCAACTGCTCCCTTGATCAGTGGATAAGGATCGTAGTCTATTAATTCGAAATCTTCAAAAGTAAAGGCAAACAAATCCTTGATATCTGGATTGATTTTCATTGTGGGTAATGTTTTTGGGGTTCGAGATAACTGCAATTCAATTTGCTCTTTATGATTGGAGTAAATATGGGCATCTCCAAAGGTGTGAACAAAATCTCCAGCTTCTAAACCACAAACTTGCGCCATCAAAAGCGTTAATAATGCATAGGATGCAATATTAAAAGGTACGCCTAAAAAAACGTCGGCACTTCTTTGGTATAACTGACAGGAGAGTTTTCCATTGGCTACATAAAATTGAAAGAAGGCATGACAGGGGGGGAGTGCTACTTTGTTGTTGGCAACATTTTCTGAAAAACTTTTTGTGGTATCGGGTAAAACACTCGGATTCCACGCAGAAACCAACATGCGTCTGCTGTCTGGCGAAGTCTTAAGCGTGTGAATGATGTCTTTAATTTGATCAATTTCTTCACCATTCCAATTACGCCATTGATAGCCGTATACGGGACCTAAGTTTCCTTTTTCATCGGCCCATTCGTTCCAAATACGCACCCCGTTTTCTTGAAGATATTGAATGTTGGTATCTCCTTTTAAAAACCATAACAATTCATGAATGATCGATTTTAGATGCAATTTCTTCGTAGTAACCATTGGAAAGCCTTGGGCAAGGTCGAAGCGCATTTGATACCCAAATACACTTTTGGTACCTGTGCCGGTTCGGTCTGTTTTTTCTACACCTTCGGCTTGAATGTGACGAATAAGATCTAAATATTGTTGCATTGAATAGGATTATGTTCAAAAGTAATTTTTTATACTTTTGGAATGATAGTAGTTTTAGAATAGTTATTAAAAAGAGTCGTTAACAACTGGAATTTATTTTCTTCGAGAAAGTTCGTCTCTTATTTTTGCAGCTGCTTCATAGCTTTCAGCTTTCACGAGTTTTGCAAGCATTGCATTGAGTTCTTTGCTAGAAGTAGCAGCAAGGTTCTTTAGGACATCTTCTTTAGGCTCTTGTTCTTCAATGAAATTTTTAATCCAATTTTTATCTTTTTCTTGTGGCTCGTTGACATTGTTATCGTCTGAATAGCTAGCTTTTTTCATGATGTTCTCATAGGTAAAAACAGGGGCATCAAATCGAATGGCCAATGCAATTGCATCTGAGGTACGGGCATCAATGATTTCTTCAATGTCGTCGCGCTCACAAATTAAGCTTGAAAAGAAAACGCCATCTACAAGTTTGTGGATGATGACTTGCTTGATTGTAATTTCAAAGCGATCCAATAGGCTGATGAATAAATCGTGTGTTGAAGGTCTTGTGGGAACAATATCACTTTCTAAACCAACCGTAATAGCCTCAGCTTCAAACCCTCCTATAACAATTGGGAGTCTTCTGTTTCCTTTGGCTTCGCTCAATATGAGTGCATAAGCACCAGTTTGGGCTTGGGTATAAGAAACGCCGATAATTTTAAGCCTGATTAAATCCATAACATCATTTTCCTACTGTGAAATTAGTTCTTTTTTAAAAAAATGCTTTTAATTTTTAGGAATTTTTAATTCTTCAAGTGACTTCTTCCAGCATTAGGTTTTTTATATACAGTTAAAAAACTTAAATTTGCCCACCTATTAAAATCTTGAAGAATAGATCGTATGAAAGTATTACAGTTTAGACAAGCCATCTGCGAGGCCATGAGTGAAGAAATGCGCCGCGACGAATCCATTTATTTAATGGGCGAAGAGGTTGCAGAATACAATGGAGCCTACAAAGCTTCTAAAGGTATGTTGGATGAATTTGGAGAAAAGCGTGTCATAGACACTCCGATTTCTGAATTAGGTTTTGCAGGGATAGGAGTTGGTTCTACAATGACTGGGAATAGACCGATTATCGAATTCATGACCTTTAACTTTGCACTTGTTGGTATAGATCAAATCATCAACAATGCAGCAAAAATCCGCCAAATGTCGGGAGGACAATTTCCTTGCCCAATCGTATTCAGAGGCCCAACCGCCTCTGCTGGACAACTTGCAGCAACCCACTCCCAAGCCTTTGAAAGCTGGTATGCCAACTGCCCAGGTCTAAAGGTCATTGTACCTTCAAACCCTTACGATGCTAAAGGACTTTTAAAAGCAGCCATTCGTGATGATGATCCTGTGATTTTTATGGAGTCTGAACAAATGTATGGTGATAAAGGAGAAGTCCCTGAAGAAGAGTATATCCTTCCGATTGGAGTTGCCGATATTAAACGAGCAGGTACGGATGTTACAATCGTGTCTTTCGGTAAAATTATTAAAGAAGCTTATACTGCAGCTGATGCCCTTGAAAAAGAAGGAATCTCTTGCGAAATTATAGATTTACGAACGGTAAGACCCTTGGACATTGAATCAATTCTTACGTCTGTTAGAAAAACCAATCGCTTAGTAATTCTCGAAGAAGCATGGCCTTTTGGAAATGTCTCTACCGAGATAACCTACCAAGTACAAAACGAAGTGTTTGATTATTTAGATGCCCCGATCGAAAAAATAAATACTGCCGATACACCAGCACCATTTTCTCCTGTTCTATTAAATGAATGGCTGCCGAACAGTGAAGATGTAATTGCGGCAGTTAAAAAAGTCGTGTATTTTAAAAAATAAAAGATTCTTAATACGGATCGCATTACAAACAATTTAAAACTATTATGGAACAAAATGTTATTTACTTACCACTAATTTTAGCAGTTGTAGGTTTAGTGTATATGTTTATACGCGCAAGCTGGGTAAGAAAACAAGCCCCTGGAAGTGAGAGAATGCAAGAGATATCGAAAGCAATAAAAGAAGGAGCACTTGCTTTTCTTAATGCTGAGTATCGCCTGTTATTTATTTTTGTCATCATCGCTTCAGTTGCTCTTTTTGGGATTTCAATCGCAGTTGAAACAACAAGCTGGATGATTGTACCCGCCTTTGTATTTGGAGCTTTCTTTTCTGCTTTGGCAGGAAACATCGGAATGCGTATTGCAACCGATGCAAACGCACGAACCGCAGAAGCAGCTAAGACAAGTTTGCCTAAAGCACTTGCAGTTTCATTTGGTGGAGGAACAGTAATGGGCCTAGGAGTAGCCGGTCTTGCTGTTCTTGGATTAACCTTATTATTTATGTTCTTAGTTGGACAATTCATAGGTCAAGAAGGATCCTTTTATAACAACATGACAATTGTACTCGAAACCTTAGCTGGTTTTTCTTTGGGTGCAGAGTCAATTGCATTGTTTGCTCGTGTCGGTGGAGGTATTTATACCAAAGCAGCTGATGTTGGAGCAGATTTAGTAGGTAAAGTAGAGGCAGGAATTCCTGAAGATGATCCACGTAATCCCGCAACTATTGCAGACAACGTTGGAGATAATGTTGGAGATGTAGCGGGAATGGGAGCCGATTTATTTGGTTCTTATGTCGCAACAGTTCTTGCAGCAATGGTTTTAGGAAATTACCTAATCCGTGATATGTCTTTGAACGGTCAGTTTTCGGATTCATTCAACAATATGGGACCAATCTTACTTCCAATAGTAATTGCTGGAGTTGGTATTTTAGCTTCGATCATCGGAACATTCTTTGTGAAGATTTCTTCGAATGATGCTAAAGAATCTAAAGTGCAAATGGCATTGGATCTAGGAAACTGGGCTGCCATAGCCATTACACTTGTTGCATGTTATTTCCTAATCGATTGGATGTTACCTCCAACAATGAATATGAAATTCTTCGGTGAAGGATACAAATCAATATCGTCATTAAATGTATTCTGGGCTGCATGTATTGGACTTGCAGTTGGGGCATTAATTTCAATGGTTACTGCATACTATACGAGTTTAGGGAAAAAACCAGTAATGGACATCGTTGAAAACAGTTCTACTGGAGCTGCAACCAACATCATCGCAGGTCTTGCGGTTGGAATGAAATCTACATTCTTATCCGTTATTTTATTTGCAGCTGCAATTTATGGTTCCTACGCTTTAGCTGGTTTTTACGGTGTAGCACTTGCTGCATCTGCTATGATGGCAACAACGGCAATGCAGTTAGCTGTAGATGCTTTTGGACCCATTGCGGATAACGCAGGAGGTGTTGCTGAAATGAGTGAATTAGCTCCTGAAGTCAGAGAGCGTACCGATATTTTAGATTCTGTAGGAAATACTACTGCTGCTGTTGGAAAAGGATTTGCAATTGCATCTGCTGCCTTGACCGCTTTAGCTTTATTTGCTGCCTATGTAACTTTTACAGGAATTGATGGAATTAATATTTTCAAAGCCGATGTATTGGCCATGCTGTTCATAGGTGGAATGATCCCAGTTGTTTTTTCTGCTCTAGCAATGGAGTCTGTAGGAAAAGCTGCCATGGAAATGGTTGAAGAAGTTCGCAGACAATTCAGAGAGATTCCAGGAATCATGGAAGGTACTGGGGTTCCAGAATATGCTAAATGTGTAGACATTTCTACCAAAGCTGCCTTAAGAGAAATGATCTTACCCGGCTTACTTACGATCATTACACCGATCATCGTTGGTGTGTTATTTGGAGCTGAACCTTTAGGAGGTTATATGGCTGGAGTATGTGTGAGTGGTGTTATGTGGGCTATCTTTCAAAACAACGCGGGTGGTGCATGGGATAATGCCAAAAAATCATTCGAAGCTGGTGTAGAAATTAAAGGAGAAATGACCTACAAAGGTTCTGAAGCACACAAGGCTGCTGTGACTGGAGATACGGTTGGAGATCCTTTTAAGGATACTTCTGGACCATCAATGAACATTTTAATTAAACTTACCTGTTTGGTGAGTTTAGTGATTGCTCCAATTATCGGATCACATGATGTAGAAACTGCAGTAGCGCAAGAAATTCGTAAAGAGATTCGCGTTGAGGTTGACGCTTCAGAAGCCGATATGATGGAAGCTACGATCACAACAACTACTTCCGAAGATGGAACAGTTAAAACTGAAGTTAAAAAAATAAAAGGAACAGAAGCAGAGGTTGAGGCATCAATTGCTGCTGTAAAAGAGGTTGAACTTCATGTAAAGAATTAAGTTTCTTTCTTTTTACAAATAAAAAAATCGGCTTTAAGCCGATTTTTTTGTTTTAGGATAATTCTTTTATTTTAGCATCTATACGATCAACAATGGATTTCATATCGACCGCTGTGTCCACGAAATCCAACTCATCAACATCGATGATTAATAATTTCCCCTTGTCGTAATTGTGAATCCACGCTTCGTAACGCTCATTCAAACGACTCAAATAATCGATGCTGATGGAATTTTCAAACTCCCTACCTCTCTTGTGAATATTCCCTACCAAATTTGGAATGCTGGAGCGTAAATAAATCATCAAATCGGGTCCCGTTACCATGTTTTCCATCAACTCAAAAAGCGACTTATAATTTTGGTAATCTCGTTGGGAGAGTAAACCCATCGCATGCAGATTGGGCGCGAAAATATGAGCATCCTCATAAATACTTCGGTCTTGAATTACATTCTTTCCACTCTTTTGTATTTCGATCAGCTGACCAAAACGACTGTTTAAAAAATAGATTTGAAGGTTGAATGACCATCGTTCCATTTGATGATAAAAGTCATCTAGATAGGGGTTTTCGACAACTTCTTCAAAATGCCCTTGCCATTTATAATGTTTTGAAAGTAAATCTGTAAGGCTTGTTTTTCCTGCGCCAATATTGCCGGCTATCGCTATATGCATAATTATAAATTACTTAATAAGTCAGCTTAGTAGGTTCGGTTTTATTTGGATATGCAAAATAGCAGTAATTTTTGAAACATAAAAGTATTCTTACCAGGATCAAAAATATTTTACTGTAAAAACATTTTATATTTTAAAATTATGTTTTATTTTTGCCCCTTAACTGAGGAAGGATTTGACTGATTGCAGACCTCATTAAAAAAATGCTAAACCAGTGTTGCTTTCACAACGAAGTAATCTTCAAATCCTTCCCGAAAGCAATTTAAATGTCATATTTTTTTACCTCAGAGTCCGTAAGTGAAGGACACCCAGACAAAGTAGCTGATCAAATTAGCGATGCATTAATAGATAACTTTTTAGCTTTCGATCCAGAAAGTAAAGTGGCTTGCGAAACTTTAGTAACTACCGGTCAAGCCGTGTTAGCTGGAGAAGTTAAGAGTAGCACTTATCTCGATGTTCAGAAAATTGCACGTGATACCATCAACAAAATTGGATACACCAAAGGAGAGTATCAGTTCAGTGGTGATTCTTGCGGTGTCATATCCCTCATTCACGAACAGTCTCAAGAAATCAATCAGGGAGTTGAACGTGGAGATAAGAAAAATCAAGGAGCAGGTGATCAAGGAATCATGTTTGGATATGCTTCTAATGAGACCGACAACTACATGCCACTAGCACTCGATTTGTCTCATAAACTGTTGATCGAATTAGCAGCTCTAAGAAGAGAGATGAAGGATATTACCTATTTGCGTCCCGACGCAAAGTCACAAGTAACTTTAGAATACGACGATAATGATACGCCCATTCGTATCGATACTATTGTAATTTCAACTCAACACGATCCTTTTGATTCTGATGATGAAGCGATGTTGGCTAAAATTAAAAGCGACCTCATTACCTTTTTAATTCCTCGTGTAAAAGCACAATTACCCGAACGCATTCAGCTTCTATTTGATGATCAAATAACCTACCACATCAACCCAACAGGAAAATTTGTGATTGGAGGTCCCCATGGAGATACGGGCTTGACTGGACGAAAAATAATTGTGGATACCTACGGAGGTAAAGGGGGACACGGTGGCGGTGCCTTTAGCGGAAAGGATCCAAGTAAAGTAGATCGAAGTGCTGCCTATGCATCCAGACATATAGCCAAAAATTTAGTTGCTGCAGGGGTAGCTGACGAACTTTTAGTGCAATTGAGTTATGCGATCGGTCTAGCACAACCTACTTCTATTGCGGTAAACACCTATGGGAAAGCCAAGGTAAACTTAACGGATGGTGCAATTGCAGAAAAAATCATTTCACTGTTTGATTTAACTCCTTATGGGATCGAACAACGTTTAAAGTTACGTAGCCCGATTTACTCTGAAACCGCTGCCTATGGGCATATGGGGCGTGAGCCTAGAACGATAACCAAAACCTTTGAATCTCCTTACAGTGGAAAAATCTCTCAAGAAGTAGAGTTATTTACTTGGGAGAAACTGGATCATATTAACGAAATAAAAAAAGAATTTAATTTAATTTAAGAATGGAAAATTTAAACTTCAAAACCAAATCCCTACATACGGGTCACGATGTCAACAATACACAAGGAACACGAGCGGTGCCCATATACCAATCTACAGCCTATGTTTTTAATGATTCAGATCAGGCTGCTAATTTATTTTCTTTAGCAGAACCTGGATATATTTACACACGACTAAACAACCCAACAAATGATGTTTTAGAGCAAAGACTTGCCGCTCTAGAAGGAGGTATTGCAGCAGTTTCTACAGCCTCTGGAACAGCAGCAATTTCAACAGCCCTTATGGTTTTATTGAAAGCAGGAGATCATATCGTAGCTTCAAGTAGTCTTTATGGGGGTACGTATAACTTATTAAGTGTTACGCTTCCACGTTTGGGAATCACAACAACCTTTGTAGATCCTAGTGATCCTGCAAATTTTGAAGCAGCAGTTCAAGACAATACCCGCGCCTTTTTTGTAGAATCTCTTGGGAATCCAAAGTTGGATGTATTGGATTTGAAGGCCATTGCTTCTTACTCCAAAAAAGCCAAAGTACCTTTTATAGTCGATAATACGGTTGCAACTCCAGCCTTATTGAATCCGATCGAACACGGTGCTAATATTGTAATTCATTCACTCACAAAATACATCAACGGAAATGGAACTTCTTTAGGTGGCATCATCATCGATGCCGGTACCTTCGATTATGGTAACGGTTTGTTCCCAGAATTTACAGAGCCATCTGCAGGTTATCATGGTTTAGTATATCATGAGGCTTTAGGACCAGCAGCTTTTATTGCAAAAGTTCGCATCGAAGGCCTTCGCGATTTTGGTGCAGCTTTAAGTCCCTTCAATAGTTTTCAGATCATTCAAGGTTTGGAAACATTGGCTATTCGTATGAATCAGCATTCCCAAAACGCATTGGAAATTGCACAGTGGTTAGAAGCACAAGAAGAAGTGGCTTGGGTGAATTACCCAGGATTAGCCTCCAGCACCTACAGCGACTTGGCAAAACAATACCTGCCCAAAGGACAAAGCGGTATCGTAACCTTTGGCTTAAAAGGTGGTTTCGAAGCTGCTAAGAAAGTTGCAGATAAAACAACTATTTTCTCGCTCTTGGCAAACATTGGTGATACTAAATCTTTAATCATTCACCCGGCAAGCACAACGCATCAACAGTTGAATGCGGAAGCACAGGAAACAACTGGAGTAACACAAGATTTAGTGCGTTTATCCATTGGTTTAGAAGATGTTGAGGATTTGAAAAATGATTTAAAACAAGCTTTTTAAAAAAACAAAATGAATACAACCCACCTCAATAATGGCATTCATCAATTAACCCTAGCAAGTGGTGTTAAGCTCAGTTTTCAGTCTTTTGGGCAAGACTATCTTAGTGCTCCTGTTATTTTGGTAAATCACCCCCTTACGGGCGATTCTAGAGTAACGGGTGAGTTCGGCTGGTGGAGTAAGCTTATTGGTGAAGGGAAATCTATTGATACGCGGAAGTATGCGATTGTTTCGTTTAATATTCCAGGGAATGGTTTTGATGGAATTTTAATCGATGATTATGAAGCTTGGAATGCTGGAACTATTGCTGGCTTCTTTCACGAGGGTTTAAAACTCCTTGGGATCGGTCATTTACATACGCTAATAGGTGGCTCCATTGGCGCAGGAATTGCTTGGGAAATGGCGGCTTTGTTTCCGAACTTCATTACCAACCTCATTCCAGTTGGAGGAGATTGGAAGGCTACTGATTGGATGATTGCCAATACTTTTTTACAGAAGCAAATTCTAGCGACCAATCCCAAGCCACTCGAAATTGCACGCATGCATGCCATGTTATGTTATCGTACGCCGGAGTCATTTAAATTGCGATTCAACCGTACTGTAAACAAGGATCTCGGTGTATTCAATGTAGAGTCTTGGTTGATGCATCACGGAGAAAAACTTACGGAACGTTTTCAGCTGCAGGCGTATAAAACTATGAATCATGTGCTCGGATCGATCGATATAACCCGAAACGGAAAATCGTTTGAAGAAATCGTACAAACCATAAAAGCATCCATTTATATATTCTCTATCGACAGCGACCTCTTTTTTCCTTTATCCGAAGATCAGGAAACGGTTCGAAGAGCTGCAGCGGTTGGTGTAACAATCAATCATCAAACCATTCATTCCGATTATGGACATGATGCTTTTTTGATGGAATCAGAAAAAGTAATCCCCCTTATACATCCCATTTTTAATTAAAATTATTGAACATGAAAATCTCGCTAAACCGCATCAATGAAGATTATCTTTTCGTAGCTAAAAGCTCAAACGATCTAACTGTTTTGATGGACAATAAGTCCAAAAAAGAAGGCAAGGTCGAAGGAATAAGTCCCATGGAAGTTTTACTGATGGGAGTTGCAGGATGCAGCAGTATCGATATTGTTGCTATTCTAAACAAACAACGGATCAATCCAGTTACTTTACGAATGGAAATAGAGGGTATTCGAGATGCCAACGCAGTTCCGGCTCCTTTTCAAGGAATCAATGTTACTCTTTTCCTCGAAGGAGACGATATTACTCCCGAAAAAGCAAAACGCGCATCCCAACTTTCTTTTGAAAAATATTGTTCCGTTTCTAAATCATTAGACCCGAACATCATCATCAATCAAATTATTGTAGTTAACGGAGTTACGGTATGAGTCACAAATTAGAAACAAAAGCCATCAGAACACAGATGGAACGTTCGCAACATTTAGAACATTCCACGCCCATTCACCTTACCTCAAGTTTTGTGTTTGAGGACGCTGAGGATATGCGTGCATCATTTGCAGAAGAGAAGCAGCGTACAATATACAGTCGCTATTCTAACCCTAATACTTCCGAGTTTATTGAGAAAATTGCCGATATGGAAGGTGCCGAGGATGGAGTTTCTTTCGCCACGGGAATGGGAGCTATCTATGGAACCTTTGCAGCGTTGCTCAATGCGGGAGATCATGTTGTTTCGGCACGCTCTGTTTTTGGAGCAACACATAGTTTATTTACAAAGTATTTGCCTAAATGGAATATTGAAACTTCTTATTTTAAGGTAGAAGAACCAGAAACAATAACGAGCTTAATTCAACCCAACACTAAGGTTTTGTATGCAGAAACGCCTACAAATCCAGGAGTTGATATTCTCGATTTAGCCAATCTGGGTGAAATAGCGAAAAAGCACAAGTTGATTTTAATCATTGATAATTGTTTTGCAACACCCTATTTACAACAACCCATTAAATTTGGAGCAGACTTGGTCATTCATTCTGCAACCAAATTGATCGATGGACAGGGAAGAGTTCTTGGAGGCGTTACTGTAGGAAGTTTGGATTTAATTCGTGAAATTCATCTTTTTGCACGAACTACAGGTTCGGCTTTATCTCCTTTCAACGCCTGGGTTTTATCCAAAAGTATGGAGACACTCCCAGTTCGTGTAGATCGCCATTGTCAAACGGCTCTGGCTACAGCTGCCTTTCTCGAAAAACATCCAAAAATTAACTGGGTAAAATATCCTTTTTTAAAATCCCATCCCCAATACGAATTGGCTAAAAAGCAAATGAGTCAAGGTGGGAGTATCGTCGCTTTTGAAATTAAAGGCGGCCTTGAAGCTGGACGTAATTTTTTAGATGCGCTGCGCATGCTTTCACTTTCTTCTAATCTCGGTGATTCTAGAACGATTGTCACACATCCGGCATCAACAACGCATAATAAACTATCTGAATCTGACCGTTTGGAAGTAGGGATAACAGACGGAATGGTCCGTCTATCAGTAGGATTAGAGCACGTAGAAGATATTCAAAACGATTTAAATCAAGCATTAGCAACCCTATAAATGACTGCAATAGAAGAAGCTTTACAGAAAAACATTCTCGTCTTAGATGGCGCTATGGGCACGATGTTGCAAGCCTATAAGTTCAACGAAGCGGATTTTAGAGGCGATCGCTTTACTGATCATCCGTGTTCTCTTCAGGGAAATAATGACATGCTATCTTTGACTCAGCCCGAGGCAATAAAAACAATACACCGCAAGTATTTTGAAGTAGGCGCCGATATTGTAGAGACCAATACTTTTTCTTCTACTTCAATTGGTATGGGAGATTATGAAATGGAGCCCTGGGTTTATGAACTGAATTTTGAATCGGCAAAACTAGCGCGAGAGGTAGCAGATGAGTATACCCAAGCAAACCCAAATAAACCGCGTTTTGTTGCAGGATCTATTGGACCAACCAACCGAACTGCGAGTATGTCTCCCGATGTAAATGACCCGGGCTATCGAGCAGTGACCTTTGACGAATTGGTCGTTTCGTATAGCGAGCAAGTTCAAGGCTTAGTCGCTGGAGGAGCAGATGTATTATTGGTTGAAACAGTTTTTGATACATTAAACGCTAAAGCAGCCTTGTTCGCAATTGATGCTTTAAAAGAAAAAAACAACTGGGATATCCCTGTTATGGTAAGCGGAACCATTACGGACGCTAGTGGGAGAACTCTTTCGGGACAGACCGTTGAAGCCTTTGTAATTTCTGTCTCACACATTCCCTTACTCAGTATCGGATTCAATTGTGCCTTAGGTGCCGACCAATTACTTCCTTACCTCAGGACACTTTCTCAAGCTACGGAGCTTCGAACTTCAGCGCATCCCAATGCAGGACTACCCAATGCTTTTGGCGCTTATGACCAAACACCGGAAGAAATGGGAGCGTTAATAACAAAGTATTTAGAAGAAAATTTAATCAATATCATAGGCGGTTGTTGCGGTTCAACACCGGATCATATTGCTCAAATTGCCGCCGCCGCTAAACTACATCAGCCCAGAAAAATTCAACAAATTTCCATATGAAAGCGGGAACAAAACACCTAAAACTTTCAGGTTTGGAGCCTCTTGTGGTTGCCCCTGAAACGAATTTCATTAACATTGGAGAACGTACCAATGTTACGGGTTCGCGAAAGTTTTTACGCCTCATTGAACAAGGTGATTACAATGCTGCTGTTGAGATTGCTCGCGATCAAGTTGATGGCGGTGCACAGATTTTAGATGTGAATATGGACGAGGGGATGATCGATGGAGCTGAAGCGATGACAACCTACCTGAATCTTTTAGCAGCCGAACCCGACATTTCTCGAATCCCAATAATGATTGATAGCTCCAAATGGGAAATTATCGAAGCTGGACTTAAAGTTGTTCAAGGCAAATCGGTAGTCAATTCAATCAGTTTAAAAGAAGGGGAGGAGAACTTCATTAAACAAGCCAATACCATTCGGAGATACGGAGCTGCGGTCATCATTATGGCCTTCGACGAGGATGGCCAAGCCGATACACTTGAGCGTCGGATTGAGATCTGCAAACGATCGTACGACGTCTTGGTTGATGTAGTTGGCTTTCCTCCAGAAGATATTATTTTTGACCCCAATATCTTTCCTGTTGCAACAGGGATGGATGAACACAAAAACAACGCAGTTGATTTCTTTAAAACGGCTGCTTGGATTCGAGAAAATTTACCCCATGCACATGTGAGTGGAGGTGTAAGTAATGTTTCCTTTTCTTTTCGAGGAAACAATAAAGTACGCGAAGCCATGCACTCGGCTTTTCTATATCATGCCATACAGCACGGTATGAATATGGGAATTGTAAATCCTACAATGTTGGAGATTTACGACGAAATAGAGCCGGAACTTTTGATTCGTGTTGAAGATGTACTCCTAAATAAACGAGAGGATGCTACTGAACGCTTATTGGATTTTGCAGAGCAAATTGTCGATAATACAACCGAAAGAAAATCAGTGGTTAAAGAGTGGCGCGCATATCCACTTCAAGAACGCATTACCCACGCCTTAGTTAAAGGAATTGATGAGTTCATTGTTGAAGATGTTGAAGAGGCCCGTTTACTAGCATCGAGACCCATAGAAGTTATTGAAGGAAATTTGATGATTGGAATGAATGTCGTTGGAGATTTATTCGGTTCTGGGAAAATGTTTTTACCTCAGGTGGTTAAATCTGCCCGCGTTATGAAACGCGCTGTAGCTCATTTATTACCTTTTATTGAGGCTGAAAAAGATGGGAAACAAGAAGCGGCTGGAAAAATATTGATGGCTACTGTAAAGGGGGATGTACACGACATTGGAAAAAACATTGTGGGTGTTGTACTGGCCTGTAATAATTATGAAATTATTGATTTAGGCGTTATGGTTCCCTTAGAGAAAATCATAACTACCGCCATAGAAGAAGAAGTAGACATCATAGGACTTTCGGGTTTAATAACCCCCTCCCTCGATGAAATGATCTATGTTGCTCAAGAAATTAAACGCAGGGATTTAAGTATTCCCTTAATGATTGGTGGTGCAACAACCTCTAAAGCACACACAGCAGTTAAAATAGCTCCAGAACTCAGCTCTACAGTAATTCACGTAAACGATGCCTCACGAGCCGTTACAGTAGCAGGGAGTTTGTTGAATAAGGAATCCTCTCAACTTTATAAGGACTCTATTCGCAGTGAGTATGAAAGTTTTAGAGCCAAGTTTTTGGATCGTCAAGAAACGAAAGAACACATCGACCTAGAAACGGCTCGTTCACGAAAACTTCAATTGGATTGGAATACGTTCGAACCGAAAATTCCAAATCAATTGGGTGTTCAGGTCATTGAAGATCAAAATTTAGAGGCCTTACTTCCGTTCATCGATTGGAGTCCATTTTTTCGATCTTGGGATTTACACGGACATTATCCCGCAATTTTAGAGGATGCCATTGTAGGCGAACAAGCCATAGAATTATTTGCAGATGCTCAGGTTCTACTATCAGAGATTTTAGATAAAAAGCTCCTCAAGGCAAAAGCTGTTTTTGGGATTTTTCCTGCCAATACGGTTGACCACGATGATATTGAGGTATATGCAGATGACTCCAGAAAAGAGACGCAAGCCACGTTTTTAACCCTTAGACAACAACTTAAAAAAAGAGCAGGTAAGGCTAATATTGCTTTGGCCGATTTTATTGCTCCTAAAGCAAGTGGTGTTGAAGATTATATCGGGAGTTTTTGTGTGTCAACAGGTTTTGGAACAGCCGAACTTGCCAAGGCTTATGAAGACGACAACGACGACTACAATGCCATTATGGTAAAAGCTTTAGCCGATCGTTTGGCCGAAGCTTTTGCTGAGTACCTACACAAAGAAGTTCGAACCAAGGCATGGGGATATGCAGCTGACGAGGCCTTGGATAATGAAGCATTGATAAAAGAAGCGTATAAAGGAATCCGTCCAGCACCAGGTTATCCTGCATGTCCCGATCACTTAGAAAAAAGTACCCTCTCGGATTTATTGCAAGTAGAAGAAAACATAGGAGTAACATTGACTGAAAGTTTGGCCATGTGGCCAGCCGCCTCGGTCTCGGGTTATTATTTTGCACATCCAGATGCCCAATATTTCGGTGTAGGTAAAATCACCCAAGACCAAGTAATTAGTTTTAGTAAGCGTAAAAACATAGATCTTAAGGAAGCCGAGAAGTGGCTTCGACCCAATATTAAATAGACCGCCTTATGAAAGTAACGGACCATATTATAAAAGCAGCTGGGGCAACCCAATTCACCTTTGAAATTTTACCTCCTTTAAAAGGGCAAAACATACAATCGATTTACGAATCCATAGACCCGCTGATGGAGTTCAACCCACCCTTTATCGATGTAACCTACCACCGCGAAGAGTATGTGTACAAAGAATTGCCGAATGGCTTACTGGAGAAACACATCATCCGTAAAAGACCGGGAACTGTTGGAATTTGTGCAGCTTTGCAGCATAAGTACAATGTTGATGCAATCCCGCATATCCTGTGTGGAGGTTTTACAAAAGAGGATACCGAAAACTTTTTGATTGATTTAGATTTTTTGGGAATTGATAACGTGGTTGCTTTGAGAGGAGATGCCATTAAATCAGAAACCTATTTTAAAGCTCATAAAGATGGACACAACTTTGCCAGTGATTTAGTTCATCAGGTTCAGGAATTGAATAAAGGACATTATTTAGACGAAGAGATTTTGAATACCTCAAAAACAGATTTCTGCATTGGAGTTTCGGGCTACCCCGAAAAACACATGGAAGCTCCCTCCTTAGAAAGCGATATTCATTTTTTAAAAAAGAAAATAGAAGCCGGTGCCGATTATATAGTCACACAAATGTTTTTTGATAACCAAAAATTCTTTGAGTTTGTAGACAAGTGTAAAGATGCTGGGATCAATGTTCCCATTATTCCAGGACTAAAACCACTTGCAACAATGAAGCAATTGAACGCTTTACCGCATCGTTTTCATGTAGATTTACCCGAGGCTTTGATTAAGTCGGTCATCAAATGCAAAGACAATGCAGCAGTACGTCAGGTTGGAGTTGAATGGTGTATTGAGCAGAGTAAAGAGCTCAAAGCTGCCGGCGTTCCCTTCTTGCATTATTATTCCATGGGGAAATCAGATAATATCAAAGCAGTAGCCGAGGCGGTTTTTTAGCAATTGCCACGAACCGAATTCCATCCTTCCATGAATTCTGTCCAATTTAAACCAAGGGCAAGCCCCAATAAAAAGAGTAAAACAATAAGAATTAATTTTGGTTTTTTCATCTGTCAATAATTAAAGGTTAAAGTCAAACGGGTGGCAAATTGATTTTTAATGATGCTGCTACCCGCAGTTTCAATTGTATTTTTCTGAAATGTTTTAGCTCGATTCCAAAACCAAAACTCATCTTCTTCATAATTGAATATCCCAGTAGCGTTTTGTATTGGAATAAAATAAGTTGTGTCAAAACCAAGTCGAAATAATGAGCTGATCCGAAAGTCAATTCCGATCCTTGGGTTTAGAAAGAATTCCCTTTCTTCTGTGTAGAGTGAAAATTCTCCACTGTCGAATGTTTTGCTTTTTATCTTAGAGGAATCTTCATGAGTAAAGCTGCCGTGTGAGGCTCTCATTTTGCGATATCCAATTCCCATTGAAGCATTCAAATGAACACGATTCCGCCGAGATAAATCTTGATGGAAATCAAGACCTAATGCATTGGAGCTGTATATGTTTTTTTTAAATGAAGAGGCGACACTCCAACTAACCCCCCCATTTATTGTTTATAGGATATTCTATTTTTGAGCCCCACACCCAAACAAGTATATTGGATTCATTGAAGTTTATTTCTTTGGATAAAGGAACGTATTCAAATTGATGCGAGTTGATTTGGAGGGGATGAAGTCCCACATTTAATGAGCTTCTTAATTTCGAAAAGAACAAAATTATTTTTTGTTATAGGGCTCTTATTCTCACTTTGACTTAGAAGATAATCACTTAAAATATCGTTGTATGCAAAGCGTTCGTTTTGACGGATAAATTTTTTTTCAGAAAGATGTTGTGTGGCGAAGTAGGTGGTGTTGAGGTGAAAATTTTTATTATTTTTTCGTTTAAAACCAGTTTTGTAGTTGATGAATTTAAGCCGCCATTTTCCATCGGGGTCAATTTCATAGGAACTGATTCCCTCCCAATATTGTCGTTCGTATATTTTAAATAAATTAAAATCTTCTTCAATCTCTTTTGGATTTCTTTCTCTTTTTACCCGAATCAGTGCAAAGGAGTTTGCATCGATATAGAGTTCTCCTTTACTTTTTTTATTTGAGTAATTGAGTTGGATGACGGGGCGACCATCGTATTCTAAGGTGTCTTTTATTTTAAGGTCATAGTCGTTTAATTTTTAAAGCTTGAGTGGACCATATCTTCCTAAAACATAATCACCACTATGCGCAGAATGTACACCACCATATATCCGCAGTTCTACGGAATCCATGTCAATAACATCCAGTTTATGTTCCAGGATTTGAACATTGCCATCGGTTTCTTTTTTTGCATAGGAAAACTTATCAGCTTTTATAAGAGTTTCTGCCTTGTAGATTGGTTGGGTGTAAAGGCTATCCCAATAAGCATCTTCCCTATAGGTCCCATAGATTTGTTCTTGTTGTGTAGGATAGTTTTTTGGAATAGCCGCAACGACGTTCCGTATTAATTCTTTTGCTGGGTCTACATAATCAAGAACGACCTCTTGCAGATTCTCCGTTTTTGATTTAAGACCAACAATATTTTGTTCAGCAGCTTTTAGTAGAAATGTATGGTTCTGGTATCCTATGGCACTGATTCGAATTTGAATTGTTTCTGCAGTTGCATACAATTCAAATTGCCCATTTTCGTCTGAAATAAACCCTTTATTTCCTTCATAAGAAAAGTGTCCAAAAGGGATAGATTGCCCAGTTTGTTCATCAATCAAAGTTCCGTAAAAATGGTTTTGAGCAAAACAATAGTGCGTCAAAAGAAGGAGTAAAAACGCTAACGCTTTCATCAGTAAGAATTTAGGTTCTTACAAGTTAATACAATATTTTTAAATCAGTTTAATCCTCCTCTAAAATAGCATAGCTGTAATTATCAATCCACCCTCCTCGTATTGGTAAAATCTTACGATGCATTCCCTCACGCGTCATCCCGACTTTTTCGAGTAATTTAATGGAATTCAGATTTTGAGTTGCCACCCCAGCTTCGATTCGATGTAAATTAAGGGTTTCAAAGCCATACTTTAGAATTGCTTGTACCGCTTCAGTTGCGTATCCTTTATTCCAATACTCAGGAATCAGACTGTAGTGAATTTCTCCCTTATTATATTTGGGAGTAGAAAGCCGCATCCCCAATTTCCCCAATAAAAGTATTGTCTGCTTTTAATCGAATGGCCCAACCCATTTGCTGCCCTTGTTCTGCTCGTTGAGGTTCAAAAAGCGGTTGAAGTAATGTTTCTGTCGCTTCAAGGTTTTCAGGAATGCCAATGGTGTTGAATTCTGCAACCTCTTGGAAACAGTTTTTATAATGAATGTCTTTGCAGTCTGCCTTGGTAAGTGGAGCAATAAGAAGTCGGTGGGTGAGAATCATTTCATTAGGTTGTCGATTCGGTAAACAGCTGTTCTAGATTTTCGTTTTTAAGCTGTAAACCTAGAATTTTGAGCTCATTGTCGTGCGCAAAATCGAAGACTTGAGGTCGCATATCTTCTTGGGTGTCTAGATGAATTTCGTAGTTAAAATCAAAGGTGTTGACCACTTTTGTGACTTGCGGAATTTTTGATAAGGCTTCGGTCTCGATCCGATAATCAAATTCAACCAAAATGATTTGTTGTTGACCTTTACGCAGTTCGTCTAGGTTTTTATCAGCAACCAGCTTCCCCTCTTTTATGATCAATACTCGGTCACAAATACTTTCTACCTCAGAAAGGATATGACTGGATAGGATTACAATTTTATCTTCCCCTAGGCTGCGGATTAATTTTCGAATTTCGACCATCTGATTGGGGTCTAAACCCGTAGTGGGTTCGTCTAAAATCAATATCTCAGGATCGTGAAGTAGTGCGGCTGCAATTCCAAGCCGTTGCTGATACCCTTTGGAAAGGGTTTCTATTTTACGATTCTTAAATTCGGTTAGCCCCACTTGTTCGATGATACTTGCCAATGGTGGGTTCTTGATTTTATAAAGTGAAGCAATAAATTGCAGGTACTCTAAAACGTATAGTTCTTCATAAAGCGGATTGTTTTCGGGCAGATATCCTGTGCGTTGCTGTATATTTTTGAGGGAGTCTCGTAAGTCAGCTCCTTTGTACGTAATCGTTCCGTCCCACTGTTCAACCGAACCGGTTAAAATTTTCATGAGCGTAGATTTCCCTGCTCCATTTGGACCGAGTAAACCGACAACTTCTCCAGCCTTCAATGCTACTGAAATACCTCGGAGCGCATCAATTGTACCGTATTTTTTTTTGATTTGATCGAGAACTAAAGCCACTTGTTTTTTTTATAAAGATAAATTAAAATATGCTTACATACGTTTATAAATAAACCAGGGGATGCGCTCAAGTATCCAAGCGATTATAACCCAACGTCGGCTGATATAAACAATTCTTTTCTTTCGTTGAATACTTCGAAATATTTGCCTTGCAGCTTTTTCTTTACTGGACACCAAAAACATTTTATCCCCTTTTGCCATTGCAGTTTTTACAAAGCCAGGACGAACATCAGTGGTGTAAATAGGCAGCTTATCGTAGGCTACTTTTTGAGCCATCCCTTCAAGGTAAATCGATTGGTATGCTTTTGAAGCACTATATGCTGGCGCTTGTCTCCCTCCTCTGCGACTTGCAACGGAAGAGATATTGACCAAATGACCCCAGCCTTGTTTTTCAAAGTAACGCATGCTCCAATTGACTAATCGGGTAAAGGCAACGACATTCAGTTGATTGGTTTCATTTTCTAAAGAATAATCATAGTCCAAATTGAGGTGTCCAATCCCAGCACTAATAATAAAAAGATCGATGCCTTCTAAGCTTTTTTCTAAAGCTTCTAGTTGTTCTATAGCATTGGGTTCTGTGGTGTCAAATGCAGCTATCTGTATCTGTTCTGGCTGTTCTTTTTGAAGTTCTTGAAGATGAGCTTCTCTTCTTCCTGTGACACCAACACGATACTTATTTTGTACCAATTCCCGCGCAAGGGCTTTTCCGATTCCCGAGCTTGCTCCAACAATAAGTGCTTTTTTCATGAGGTAGATTTTAGGCTGAGGTGGGTGTCGTCACAGAAAGGTGTCCCGTTACTTTTTTTGCAGTTACACAACTTTACCGTTCCCGTTCTTTTTACAGTAAATTTTTGTGGTTTAAACTTGGTTCCATGATGCGAGCCATCGCAAAATGGTTGGTCTTTACTCATCCCGCATGCACACCAGAGATATGCTTCTCCTTTGGTTAAGGAAACGGGGAGTGCTTCTAATGAGCTGGTGTCTGTTTTTTTAAATCCAGCACTCCATTCACTTTTTATATCCGGAGATTTAACAAAGGGGTAGAAATAAGATGCCGTCCACGGATCATTGGTTTTTTGTTGTAAACCGTATTCTTTTGGGTAGCTGTTCTGAAAACGTGCAGTTCCGAATAACTGATCCCAAAAGCTGAACATATTCCCGAAATTCCCGTTGGGCTCACTTGCTGCATCTAATCGGGAAGTTCCATGGTGGGAATGATGAAAGGCAGGGGTAATGATGATGCGTTCCAGTATTTTTATTAGGGGACGTAAAACAGCATATTGGTAAAAAGGCTTATCCCATTTCAGACGACTATGAGATCCGATGATGATCAGCTGTTTAAGAATTAATCCCAATGCAACAACTTTCCCGCCTCCCAAAAAAAGAATTATTGCTACCCACCAAATATTAGGCATCAGTAGATAATATACAAGCGCATTGCGATAGGAAACGAAATAACCCATTTCTTCAGCTTGATGGTGTGGTCGGTGCAGTTTCCACAAGAAAGGAGTTTCGTGTGCTGCTCTGTGATACCAATATTGTAGTATATCATCTATTAGGATATATGCAGTAAACAAACCAACAAAGGATAGGGGTACTAAGGCTAAACGGTATTGAGGGAAAAAGAAGTCACCAAGACTAAACATTAAGAATATAATCACTGGCTTTATTAGATTCCCTAGGATTAAGAAACTTAAAATTTCCTGAATCCAGTCTCCTTTTTTTCGATTAGAATTTTTTAAAAAACCAGCAATGCTCTCGATGAGTCCAAAGAAGAGGATAATACCCATGACAAAATAAACGTCAATATTTTTTATTGCTAACAATTCCTCAATCATAAAGGGTGTTTAATGTGATTACATGCATTATGCGATCTTAAAAGTACAGATTTCTTTACGCAAGGTAAATTAAATAGCTAAAAATTTGTTTTTCTCAATCTGGAGTGTACATTTGTAACCTATTACGAAATTAATGAATACAACAACTACATATTTCAACCGTTTCTTTTTCTTCTTCTATCAAGAAGAAAACAGGGCATTGTAATATTATTAAGTTGATAACCTATACAAGTCCTGATTTAATCGGGACTTTTTTTTTGAATAAAAAGGAAAACTAAAGAATGCAATCGATCATCGCCATACAAGGAATACAAGGCTCTTTTCACCACCAGGTGGCATTGAACTATTTCCCTAAAGACATTCAACTTTTGGAGTGTTTAACTTTTGATGCACTTGCTGAAGCACTTGTTTCAGGTGAAGCATCTCAAGCTGTTATGGCAATTGAAAATTCTATTGCTGGATCGATCATTCCAAATTATGCTTTGCTCGATAGCCACAACTTACAAATCGTAGGGGAATCTTATTTGAACATTGAACACAACTTAATGGGACTCAAAGGGCAAGTGATAGAAGACCTCACAGAAGTACACTCTCACCCCATGGCCTTGTTACAGTGTAAAGCATTTTTTTCGAACTACCCCCACATCCGTTTGGTAGAAGCAGAAGATACTGCAGACATTGCTCGCAAAATTAATAAAGAGCAACTTCGAGGAATAGGCGCCATAGCAAGCGCTAAGGCTTCAGATATTTTTGACTTGGAACTATACGCTGCATCAATTCAGACCATAAAAAACAACGTTACTCGTTTTGTGATTATTCAGGCGAAAGGCGCTTTGGTCGAAGAAAAGCAAATCAATAAGGCGGCTTTAAAGTTTGTTTTAGACCACCAGCGTGGGAGTTTAGCTGCTGTTTTGAATGTCATGAGTGATTGCCAATTGAATCTCACCAAAATTCAATCCCTACCTGTTATCGAAACCCCCGGCAAATACGCTTTTTTTGTGGATGTTACCTTCGATTCTTTTGATCAGTATAAAAAAGCACTTTCCATAATTGAAATTATGGCCACCGAATTTAAAATTCTTGGAGAATATCCAAACAATAAGATATGAGTACACCAACAGCACAACGCCTTGAAAGCGTAAAGGAATATTACTTTTCTAAGAAACTTAGAGAGGTAGCGGCTTTGATTAAAGCTGGGAACCCGATTCTCAACATGGGAATTGGAAGCCCGGATTTACCACCAGACCCTTCTGTACTCGATGCAATGCAACAGAGTTTGTCGGACCCTAAAGCCCATATGTATCAAAGTTATCAAGGATTGCCCGAGTTACGAGAGGCCATTGCTTCCTTTTACCAATTGCATTATAAGGTAAGCCTAAATCCGTCGAGCGAAATCCTTCCGTTGATGGGGTCCAAAGAAGGAATTATGCATATATCAATGGCATTTTTGGATCAGGGGGATCAAGTGTTAATTCCCAATCCTGGGTATCCTACCTACAGCTCCGTTACCCAGTTGCTTGAAGCGGAAGCTGTTTTTTATGACCTTAAAGAAACAAACAACTGGCAACCCGATTTTGACGCACTTGACCGGTTGGATACGAGTCGCATCAAACTCATGTGGCTGAATTATCCCCATATGCCTACGGGTGCGCAAGTTGATCCGAATACCTTTAAACGCCTCATCACCTGGGCTAAAAAGAATGATGTTTTATTGATCAACGACAACCCCTATAGTTTCATTCTCAACGATTCTCCTCAGAGCCTAATGAGTCAGCCTGGAGCAATGGAGGTTGCTATGGAACTCAATTCTTTGAGTAAGACCTTTAACCTGGCAGGATGGAGAGTGGGCATGCTTTCTGGGAATTCTGAACACATCAACGCTGTGCTTAAGGTGAAAAGTAATATGGACTCCGGTATGTTTTACGGAATCCAAAAAGGAGCCATAGCTGCTTTACAATTAGAAACTTCTTGGTTTTCTGAACTCAATAAGGTGTATGCCAAACGCAGAACAGCAATGATCGAATTGGCTACGCTTATGGGAAGTACTTTCGATCCAAAAAGTGTTGGGATGTTTTTGTGGGCCAAGTTGAATGACCCCACCATGAAGTCAGAAGAGTTCATCGATCAAATTCTTAAAGAACACCATATTTTCATTACCCCAGGAACTATTTTCGGAAGCCAGGGAGCAGGATATATTCGTTTTTCCTTATGTGTGAAAGTAGAGCAAATTCAAACCGCAATTAATCGATTGAAGTCATGAAGATTTATGTAATAGGAATCGGTTTAATTGGAGGGTCTATGGTTTTAGATCTGAAGGATACGTTACAAGATGTTGAAATCATTGGAATAGATTTGAATAAGAAGCATCTCGACCAAGCCTTGCAGATTGGAATCATCGATCGGATTGGTTCATTGGATTCGATCGCAGAAGCCGACCGGGTTATTTTAAGTATCCCAGTAAAAGAATCCTTGGAACTACTTCCCGGACTTTTAGATCAATTACATGCCGATGCATTGTTGTGGGATGTTGGCTCAACAAAAGAACAGCTCTGTAAACTCCTTGAGAATCACCCCAAGCGCGATCAATTTTTAGCAGCGCATCCGATTGCTGGTACAGAATTTTCGGGACCTCAGGCAGCACACAAAGGTCTTTTTCAGGGGAAACCACAGATCATATGTGAATCCAATAAAACCCGTCCAGACCTGTTGTTGTGGGCAAAACAAACCTTTCGTCAAATGGGAATGTACTTGCGTTTTATGGAAGCAGAAGCGCACGACAAGCACATGGCTTACGTTTCGCATTTATCACACATCAGCTCTTTTATGTTAGGAAAAACTGTTCTTGAAAAAGAAGAGGATGAGAATAATATCTTTGACCTCGCTGGAAGTGGATTTGAGTCTACTGTACGTTTGGCAAAAAGCTCACCTGCAATGTGGACACCCATTTTTGAACAGAATAAAGACAACGTTATCGAAACCCTTGACGCCTACATACAGAATTTGGAACACTTTAAAAGTCTTCTAGTTAAAGACGACTACGAGGCTTTGTTTTTAGAAATGAAAAACACGAATCAATTAACTTCAATATTAAACGGAATCAGTAAAAAATAAATTAAAAAAATGGAAAATAAACCTCAGATGAGAGATTGGTTAAACGACTTTGGTCTTTCTCACCCCCTTGTAATTGGTGGCCCATGTAGTGCCGAAACAGAAGAACAAGTGTTGAAAATCGCACACGAACTCAAAGATACCGATGTTACGGTTCTTCGTGCTGGAATTTGGAAACCAAGAACCCGTCCAGGAATGTTCGAAGGGGTAGGAGCGATTGGGTTGAAGTGGCTACAAAAGGCAAAGGCTGAAACCGGTTTGTTAACCGCCACTGAAGTTGCCAATGCAGTTCATGTCAAGCTCGCTTTAGAGCACGATGTCGATATCTTATGGATTGGCGCTCGTTCAACTGTAAGTCCTTTCATCATGCAAGAGATTGCGGATGCACTCGAAGGAACGGATAAAATTGTTTTGGTCAAAAACCCAGTGAATCCAGATTTGGCTTTGTGGTTGGGTGGCGTTGAGCGATTGTATACTGCAAACATCAAAAATTAGGCTTGATTCACAGAGGTTTTTCTTCTTATGAAAAATCAAAATACAGAAACAATCCGGAATGGCAAATCGCTGTTGAGGCTCAGAATAAATTTCCAGACCTTCCTATGATCTGCGATCCTTCGCACATCGCTGGTAGGAGAGATTTGATTTTTGATATCTGTCAAATGGCATTGGATTTAAACTTTGACGGCCTTATGGTAGAGTCTCATTGGGATCCAGACAACGCATGGAGTGATGCTGCACAGCAAGTAACTCCAACGGTCTTAGTACAAATCATGAAAGACCTTAAGATTAGAAAAGAGAGTAATGAAGAAGAGGCCTATAACACTGCATTGAATACATTACGTGCACAAATCGATGTTGCAGATCAAACCATCCTCGATACTTTAGGGAAACGAATGAAAGTAGCGGAAGATATTGGAACATTGAAAAAATCTAAAAACGTTGCGGTATTACAAAACAAGCGCTGGAACGAAATTTTAGGTAAAATGATTCTAGAAGGACAAGATCGTAATTTATCAGAAGAATTTATCCTTAAGATTTTTAAGGCAATTCATCAAGAATCAATCAATCATCAAGAAGAGGTTGTAAATAAATAACCACTTCACTTCATAAAAAAACCGGCAAGTGCCGGTTTTTTTATTGTATATAAAGAGAGGGAATTATCCCAGAGCTTTTGCAATTCGTGCAACTGCTTCTCTGATGTTGTCTTCGGATGCTGCATAGGAAATACGAATACAAGCATCGTTTCCAAAAGCTTCGCCGGTTACAGTTGCAACATGGGCTTTCTCCAATAAGAAGAGTGCAAAATCACTAGCGTTATTGATAAGTGTTCCTGCTATTGTTTTTCCGAAGTAAAAAGAAACATTGGGAAACACATAAAATGCTCCCTCGGGTCGATTCAATTTAAAGCCTTCGATTTCTTCTAATAAGCCGATGATGAGGTCTCTTCGGGTGTTGAATTCATCAACCATATATTGAATTCGACTAACAGGCTCCAAAAGAGCGGTAATGGTGGCACGTTGCGCTATACAATTTGCTCCACTCGTAATTTGACCTTGCATTTTATTACAGGCTTTTGCAATCCATTCGGCTGCACCAATATACCCTATTCTCCATCCGGTCATGGCAAAAGCCTTGGCTACCCCATTCACTGTAATGGTACGGTCGTACAATTCAGGTATTCGAGCGATACTGAAATGTGCAATTCCATAATTAATATGCTCGTATATTTCATCAGACAAAATATAGATGTCAGGATGTTTTTCTAATACTTTTCCGAGGGCTCTGTATTCTGCCTCTGTGTAGATCGTTCCACTTGGGTTGTTGGGCGAATTGAACATAATCAATTTCGTCTTCGGTGTAATTGCCGCTTCCAATTGTTCTGGAGTAATCTTGAAATCCGTTGCTATGGAAGATGGAATGATGATTGACTTTGCTTCTGCTAAGGTTGCAATTGCAGAATAGCTAACCCAATAAGGAGCTGGAAGTAATACTTCATCTCCCGGATTTAGCAACACCATACATAAGTTTGCGATGGATTGTTTTGCTCCAGTAGACACTACAATTTGAGACGGCTTATAATTCAATTGATTATCGCGCTCAAATTTTGTGCAAATGGCTTCTTTTAAGTCAGCATAACCGTCTACAGGGGAGTAGGAGTTGTAGTTGTCTTTTACCGCCTGAATGGCAGCATCTTTAATGTATTCTGGCGTGTTGAAGTCTGGTTCTCCAAGACTGAGACCAATGATGTCTACGCCTTTGTTTTTTAGCTCGCGAGCTTTTGCTGCCATGGCCAGAGTGGCCGAAACGGGCAGACTGTTTATTCTATCCGATAATGCATCCATAGTGTAACAAGTTTAAACGGGTTGTGCGCCCATTTGTTTTAAAAATCTAAAGTGCGAAAATAAGGCACTTCTAGTAGTTTTATACTCGTTATAGGGTAAATTAAATTCTTTTGCAGTTTTCTTAACAATTTTAGCAATATCTGTGTAATGAACATGGCTAATGTGTGGAAAAATGTGATGTTCAATTTGATGATTCAATCCACCAGTAAACCAATTCATGAATTTGTTTTTGGTTGAAAAGTTAACCGTCGTCAATAATTGATGAATTGCCCAAGTATTTTTCATAGTACCAGTTTCTTTGTCCGGTAAAGGCATTTGTGCGTCCTCGATGATGTGAGCCAGTTGGAATACAAGACTTAAAATCAGACCAGCAACATAGTGCATTGCAAAAAAGCCAATCAAAATTTTCCACCAAGCCATTTCAAGAAAAAGCATGGGGACTACAATCCAAATGGAGATGTATAAAATTTTAGTGAAAATTAAAATCACCCATTGACGTATGGGCTGTAATGCTTTACGGTAAGTAATTTTACGTTTTAAAAACCGATAGGTCTGTTGAAAATCAGTACTGATCGCCCAGTTGATCGTCAATAAACCATACAAAAGAACAGAGTATAAATGCTGAAATTTATGTATGGGCAACCACTGGCTGTGCTTGGAAAAACGGATGATGCGTCCCGCTTCAAGGTCTTCATCATGCCCATGAATATTGGTGTAGGTATGGTGTAAGATATTGTGTTGTACTTTCCAGTTGTGGACGTTACCCGCTAAAATGTATATACTGGATCCCATGAGTTTGTTGATCCACGGAATTTTGGAAAAAGAACCGTGATTACCATCGTGCATCACATTCATTCCAACCCCTGCTATTCCAACACCCAATGCTAGAGCAAAAAGAAGCTTAATCCAAGCATTATATTCAGTGAATAGAATTAAAAAATAAGGAGCGACAACCAAAGCAAACATGAATAAAGTTTTAACATACAATTTCCAATTGCCCGTTTTCGCGCTGTTTATTTTTTTAAAGTGCTCATTAACACGTTTGTTTAGGGTGATGAAAAACTTTTTTGGATCTTTTCTAGAAAACCTTAGAGGCCCATTTTCATTCGACATACTAATATAGATTAATTGTGGTTTATTCGTTTAACTAGTTATATTTTTGCTAAAACTTACATTTTGAATATAGTAGAACATTATTTCCCCGATCTTTCTCTCCGTAAAAAAAAGCAATTTACACAATTGGAGTCACTTTACAGAGAGTGGAATGAAAAAATTAATGTCATATCCCGAAAAGACATTGATGAACTCTATGAAAGACACGTACTTCACTCCATTAGCATTGCACGTTTGATTGAATTTGCGCCTGGAACACAAATTCTTGATGTGGGTACAGGTGGTGGTTTCCCGGGGATTCCCTTGGCTATACTCTTCCCGCAGGTCGATTTCTTTTTGATAGACAGTACGGGAAAGAAAATAAAAGTAGTGCAAGAAATTAGTCAGGCACTTGATCTTCGCAATGTAGAAGCAAGACATCAGAGAGCACAAGATTTTAAACGGCCTGTTGATTTTGTTGTAAGCCGAGCGGTTACCCGCATGGACGCTTTTGTTCCATGGATAAAAAAGAATATTGCAAAAAAGAGCAAGCATAATTTACCCAATGGAATCCTTTACCTCAAGGGTGGAGATTTAAAAGAAGAACTCCAAGGATTTCCTAAAGCCAAAACATTTCCTTTATCGGATTTCTTTGAGGAAGAGTTTTTTGAAACTAAAAAAATTGTTTACTTGCCTTTGTAGCGCATGAATTTAGTTTAATGAGAATGGAGTGTCCAACTGAAAAACAGGAATTTTTACTTCAAATTCATTTGCTGTACTGTGGTTGATCATCGTGTAGAATCCTTTCATTGCTCCTGTTGGAGAATTTAAAATACAGCCCGATTCGTATTGAACCATTTGACCTGATTTCATTATTGGCTTTTTACCTACAACTCCAGGTCCATTAACGATTTGAATGGGTCTGCTGCTTTCCATTATTTTCCAATGCCGTCTGATGAGCTGAACTACATCCTTGCTTTGGTTTTCTATGGTAATCAAATAACGAAAGGCATGGTTTGGGGTGCTGTTTTTGAGAAAACTACCCTCATAACGTGTTTCGACTGAAATACGTATCCCTTTGGTTACTTGTTGAATCATTTGATCCGAATTTTTTAAGATTCAAATGCAATATAATTATATTTCACAAAATAACTTTAATTTTCTATTTCAAAGGATGAAAGTGTCTTTGTAGCAATCAAGGCATCGTGTTGGCTTCCGATGAGTCTGGTGTATGCTAAAATGATGTATTGATTTTCAGTAGCTGCATGGGAACCACTGATGAGGTTTTTATTCAAACCTTCTGCTGACTTCCAGATGTACTTATAATTGTAAAAACCTTGTTTCAATAATAAGGTTCCTTCATATACTTCATAACTCGGATTGTACGTTAATCTATACTGGTCTTTCAACTCGTAATTTGAAAACTTGCCGTAGAGGTAAATCTCTTCTTCCTTTAGGGTGTATTGTTTGGCTAAGCTAAAATACACCTGTGTATAATCTGCCTCAATTGCGGGGTCTTGTCCCGCTACTGTATTGATTAGAAAGTCACCGTTGATATCCGGATTGAAGGTGTAGGGATGATTTTTTCGTTCGGGGTCCGTAAACAAATAGGTTTGGTAAACATCTTCTTGCTCCACATAGCTGATGCTCGGATTTACGACCCTATTGTCTTTAGTATCAAAATAGAAAAATTCATTACCACCCTCAAATTGCAAGGGAAGATCATAGCGGTAATGTAATTCTTGACCAATAACATACTGGGGCTTTGAAATCGTTTTGATTGCATCCCATTGTTCGTTTTGTAGCAGTACAATATTCAAGTCACTATTTGGATTTCGAATGTTAAAGCCAAGGGGGTTTATAGAAAATTGTACTGTTTGATGGGTCGAGTATTGTGCAAGTTCTCTGCTTCGGTAAACAGCTCCTTCGATTGAAGCCAAATTCTCATGAATCAAAAACTTGCGGCTAAACATCAACTCATCGGAACTGTCGAAAACCGAAATCATATAATTCCCAGACAGTTTGAATTGAGTGTTTTCGTTGGGAAGTGTTAATTTATAGTGGGTATAGCGTTGTAAAGTTCCGTAAGAGCTGCGGTAGTTTGAAATGCGTTGGTTGTCAAAACCTTCTAAGAACTCATTTTTAAATAAGTTGGAAGGCGTCCAGTCGTGATTACAATATTCTATACGGTAATAATAATCGTTTTCATGTGCCAATAGGTCATCAAATTGGAGCACAAAAGACTCCTCTTTCTGAACCAAAGGAAACTGATGATTTCCTTCTCCTGCCTTGAAGGAAATACTTTTAAGAAATGGAGCGTTTGTGATTTCGTTTAACCCTTGGCAATAGCCTGAAAAGTCTATGCATAGTACTAAAAAAAGGGGTAAAAATGTCCTTAAGGCTTCCATGTCACAAAGATACAACATCTGGATTGATTCCATTATTTTAACAGGAAATTTCCTTGGAGGTTAAACAAGTTGTTTAGAATAAGTATAAATAAAATAAATTACTTTTAAAACCACTTTTAGTAGAGGGTTTTAATTAGTAAATTTGCATGATTTATAGAATTTAATAATTCAATTCATGTCCAAAGACATCCATATCCGTAGAGGATCAAACCTAAACCTCGAGGGTGAAGCAAATAAGATTCTGGTTGATATACCTGTTTCAAAGACTTTTGCTCTAAACCCCGATGATTTTTTCAACATCACACCGAAGTTGATCGTTAAAGAAGGAGATTCTGTTAAAAAAGGATCGCCTCTATTTTTCTCAAAACACAACCCCCGAATTCATTTTGTTTCTCCTGTTTCTGGAGAAGTGACTGCAATTGTTCGTGGTGCAAAGCGTAAAATTCTTCAGGTAGTTGTTACTTCTGATGGATTAAACGAATCGGTAACTCATGAGTTTTCTGATGTTGAGTCGCTCGATGCTGAGGCAATCAAAGAAATTATATTAAAAAGTGGGAGCTGGCCGTTCATCAAACAACGTCCCTACAATACGGTAGCACAACCTGAAGATAGTCCAAAATCTATTTTCATTTCGACTTATGCGACTGCCCCCTTAGATGTAGACTACAATTTTTTGTTGAAAAACAATAAAGAAGATTTTCAAAGAGGAATCTCCATATTAAACAAACTGACAACTGGTGATGTAAACCTTACCGTCGACGAATCCTTCAAAGGTTTTTTTGAAACTGTAAAAGAAGCTAATATAATTGGTGTTTCTGGCCCGCACCCCTCAGGGAATGTTGGCGTTCAGATTCACAAAATTGATCCAATCAATTACGGCGAAAAAGTATGGGTAATCAACCCAGAAGATGTGGTAAATATTGGATTGCTTTTTTCAACAGGTCAATTTTCTGCACAGCGTACGCTTGCAGTTGTCGGTTCCTCAGTTGGCAAACCACAGTACTACAAAGCAACTATAGGGGCTGCCTTAAAGCCTTATCTTGACGCTTCATTAGTAAGTGAGAAAGAAGAAGTTCGCATTATTAACGGGGATGTATTGAGTGGTTCAACTTCTTCGGAAGAAGGTTATGTTGGTTTTTATAACAATGTAGTTTCTGTTATTCCAGAAGGAAATCACTTCAGAATGTTTGGATGGCTACCTTTTGTAGACAACCATGTGCCGAGTATTTCTAGAACGTCATTCTCTTGGTTGTTTGGATCTAAGAAATCTAAAGTTACAACCAACCTCAACGGAGAAGAACGTGCACTCGTTGTAACGGGTGAAATGGAAAAAGTATTTCCTATGAATATTTTCCCCATGCAGTTGATTAAAGCTTGTTTGGTTGAAGATATAGAACGCATGGAAGCACTCGGTATTTATGAAGTAGTTCCTGAAGACTTCGGTTTGGTAGACTATGCTTCTACTTCAAAAATTGAAGCACAAGATATCATCAAGAAGGGAATTGAGTTAATAATTAAAGAAGTGGGATAAAAACAAAACATATGAGTTTTTTAAGAAACAAAATTGACAAAATAAAAAAGCCTTTTGCTAGAGGCGAAAAGTGGGAAAAATTTGCTCCGGCGGTTAACGCATTTGACACCTTTTTATTTGTACCAAATCACACCACCCACAAAGGAGCTCACATCCGTGATGCTGTCGATTTAAAGCGAACGATGGTGACTGTAATCATTGCACTGCTACCAGCTTTGATTTATGGGATATACAACACAGGATATCAATATTTTATCCAAACAGGAGAAGCCTTCACATTCTTGGACGCCTTCATTCACGGTTCTTGGAAAATTGTTCCCATGATTATTGTGTCTTATGTGGTAGGATTAACCATTGAATTTATTTTCGCAATCTACAGAGGCCATGAAGTAAACGAGGGATACCTAGTCACCGGACTTTTAATTCCTATGATCATGCCGGTAGATATTCCTTTATGGATGGTTGGAATTTCTACTGCCTTTGCAGTATTGATTGCCAAGGAAGCTTTTGGTGGAACTGGAATGAATATTTTAAATCCAGCACTTACCGCACGTGCCTTTGCCTTTTTTGCCTATCCAACCTATATGTCAGGAAACAAAGTATGGGTTTCAGAAGCATCGAATGTAGATGCTATTTCTGGAGAAACAATTTTAGGATCACTTGCAGCGGGGAATGACGTAAGTTATTCAATGCTCGAAATGTTCCAAGGATCTATACCGGGTTCGATAGCCGAAACATCCGCTCTGTGGATTGCTGTAGGTGCACTCATCTTGATTTATACGGGCGTTGGTAGCTGGCGTATTATTGTTGGAGGAATCGTAGGAGCTGCAGTAATGGGCTTCTTGTTTAACCTTTGGGGTGCAAATGCACTCATGAGTTTTTCTTGGATGAACCACTTAGTAGTTGGAGGTTTTGCTTTCGGTATTGTCTTTATGGCAACCGATCCAGTGTCTGCCGCACAAACCAATAAAGGAAAATGGATTTACGGAATTCTGGTCGGTATCTTCTGTATTCTGATTCGCGTATTCAACCCAGCATATCCAGAAGGTGTAATGCTAGCAATTCTTTTAATGAACGTATTTGCTCCAACAATTGATCACTATGTAGTTGAAGCCAATATTTCTAAACGTAAAAAACGTTGGGCATCAACTCAATTAAAAACAGCTTAATTATGAATAGAGATAGTAATTCTTATACCTTTCTTTTTGCAGCGATAATGGTTTTTGTAGTTGCCTCTTCTTTGGCTTTTACTGCGACCTCACTCAAAAGTAAGCAAGAAGAAAATGTTCGTAAAGAACAAATGCAAAATATCCTGTCCACAATTGGAATCCAAACTGATCGGGATGGCGCAGAAAAATTGTACAACGAATACGTAACACAGCAATTGGCACTTACTCTTGAAGGTGTATCCGATGATGAGGTGAATGCGTTTAAAATTCAACTGGGTACTGAGGTTAAAAAACCGGTTGAACAACAACGCTTTCCGTTATATGTAGCGGAAGTTAAAGACGAAACTTTTTATATCGTTCCCTTACGTGGAGCTGGTCTGTGGGATGCAATTTGGGGGTATATCGCTCTTGAAAGCGATATGAGAACCATCAAAGGAGCCGTATTTGATCACAAAGGAGAAACTGCTGGTTTAGGAGCTGAAATTACGCAACAGTGGTTTCAAGACCGCTTTGTAGGTGAAAAAATAACCGATGCCAACGGAACGCTTGTTGGGATTGCTGTTTCTAAAACGAATAATGATCCTTTAGGAAACGACAAAGATGACCACGAAGTAGATGCAATCTCTGGTGCTACCATCACAGGTGATGGTGTAACCGATATGATTTCTGAACGCTTGGCACATTATACCCCTTACTTCAAACGTGCGATTTCGAAGCCAGTAGAAGAAATTAAGGAAGAAACTTCTACAGAAGAGATACCATCGGAGGAAGCCCAAACCATTGCTTACCAAAATTAAGATCATGAAGCAAAAAAACACCCCGCTACAAAAACCAAGCTTGTTCTTTGTCAATAAAGACAAAGAGGCCTTGTTTTCGAAAAAAAATAGAGCATTGCTCTCCGATCCTATGGACGACAACAACCCAATAACCGTTCAGGTTTTGGGGATTTGTTCTGCCTTAGCAATCACTGTTCAGTTAAAGCCAGCCATCGTAATGAGTATTTCCGTTTTGGTTGTTATGGCAGCTTCGAACGTGATTATTTCCTTATTGCGTAATTTGATTCCCAACCGTATTCGAATCATTGTACAACTCGTAGTTGTAGCTGCAATGGTAGTTTTGGTAGATCAAGTTTTAAAAGCATTTGCTTACGACGTATATAAAGAATTGTCGATTTTTATCGGCCTGATTATAACGAACTGTATCGTGATGGGGCGTTTGGAAGCATTTGCCTTGGCAAACACCCCATGGAAATCCTTTTTAGATGGAGTTGGAAATGCAGCTGGATATGGATTCATCCTTATCGTTGTTGCCTTTTTTAGAGAATTGCTAGGTTCAGGAAAATTATTTGGTTACCAAGTTGTTCCCGATGCCTTATATGCAATGGGATATGAAAACAATGGACTGATGCTCTTATCGCCAATGGCATTGATTACTGTTGGACTCTTTATCTGGGTTCAACGTTCTAGAAACCGTAAACTCATTGAAAAAAACTAAGCTATGGAAGCATACATTAATTTATTTGTAAAAAGTATTTTCATTGAAAATATGATTTTCGCCTACTTCTTAGGAATGTGTTCCTATTTAGCGGTATCAAAAACAGTGAAAACAGCTGTTGGTTTAGGTTTTGCTGTTATTTTCGTTCTTGCAATCACGGTTCCAATCAACTTTTTGTTGGACACCTATTTACTTAAACCTGGTGCCCTAGCATGGTTGGGTACAGATTATGCAGCAATCGATTTAAGTTTTTTGAGTTTCATCATGTTCATCGCAGTTATTGCTTCGATGGTACAATTGGTTGAGATGATTGTAGAGAAATTTGCTCCAGCACTTTACGGTGCATTGGGAATCTTTTTACCCTTGATCGCAGTAAACTGTGCCATCTTAGGGGGGTCGCTTTTTATGCAACAAAAAGATTTTGGCGGTGTACTAGAATCGGGTGTATACGGATTAGGTTCAGGGATTGGATGGTTTTTAGCAATCATTGCGATTGCAGCTATCCGAGAAAAAATAACCTATTCCAACGTGCCAGCTCCTCTTAAAGGATTAGGGATAACGTTTATCATCACAGGATTGATGGCAATTGGGTTTATGAGTTTTATGGGTATTAAATTATAATTTCTACGTATGGATTATTCTATTATTTTAGCGAGTGTTGTTGTTTTCTTACTGATCATTTTTATGTTGGTGGGGATGTTGTTGGGGGCTAAAGCCAAATTAATGCCTTCTGGGCCAGTAGCCCTAATGATTAACGGCCAAAACAATATTGAAGTTTCTTCAGGAAGCACCTTATTAACTACCCTTGGAAACAACAAAATATTCCTTCCTTCTGCTTGTGGAGGTGGAGGTACTTGTATTCAATGTAAATGTCAAATAACAGAAGGAGGAGGAGAGATTCTTCCAACTGAAAAACCTCACTTTTCTCGTAAGGAAATTGCAGACGGATGGCGTTTAGGATGTCAGGTAAAAGTTAAAGAAAACATGGTGATACAAGTGCCTGAAGAGGTGTTTGGGATTAAAAAATGGGAAGCTACTGTAGTCCGTAACTGGAACGTTGCTTCTTTTATTAAAGAATTTGTTGTTGAGATTCCAGAAGAAATGGATTACAAGGCAGGGGGGTATATTCAAATTGAAATACCGGAATGTGAAGTGAACTATTCTGATATTGATATTAGTGCGCATCCAGAAGAACACCCTGGAGAACCCGATAAGTTTAAAATGGAATGGGATAATTTCAACCTGTGGTCGTTGAATATGAAAAATCCTGAGCCCGTTGAGCGTGCTTACTCAATGGCATCTTTCCCTGCAGAGGGAAGAGAAGTGATGCTGAACGTTCGTATTGCATCCCCACCATGGGATCGCGCTAAGAACGGATGGATGGATGTAAACCCTGGAATAGCTTCCTCTTATATTTTTGCTCAAAAACCAGGAGATAAAGTTACAATCTCTGGACCTTTCGGAGAGTTTTTCATCAACCCTTCTGAATCAGAAATGCTTTATGTTGGTGGGGGTGCTGGTATGGCTCCGATGCGTTCACATTTATACGAATTATTTAGAACTCTAAAAACAGGGCGTACGGTTACGTTTTGGTATGGAGGACGTTCTAAAAGAGAATTATTTTACCTAGAGCATTTCCGTGCATTAGAACGTGATTTCCCTAATTTTAAATTTTATGTAGCCTTATCCGAACCTTCTGAAGAAGATAACTGGACTGTTAAAGATGGACTGGATGGAGAAGGCGATGGATTCAAAGGTTTTGTGCATCAAGTAGTAATTGATAATTATTTATCAAAACACGAAACACCAGAGGATATTGAAGTGTACTTCTGTGGACCACCCTTGATGAATCAGGCTGTAGAACGTATGGCTGATGATTACGGTATACCCCCAGAAAATGTTCGTTTCGATGATTTTGGAGGATAATATTAAAATTAAAAGGAGGCTCGATTGAGCCTCCTTTTTTGTTTTAAGACTATATAAAAATGAGTTTACCCATGAAAGAACTAGAAAAACAAGAGCTTCATAACCTCGCAATGGAGGTAGTAGGAAAGCGTATGGAAGAAGACGGTTTTGAATTCATGACGGTTAATTCTGAACTGCAAAAAGACCCTCAATTCGTCTGTTTAAAAGACAAGAAATTACATTTTGTAATCGTACGTGCTATTTCTTATCCAGACAATCCTTTGACCTATGATAAGGCATTGATGGAAACTGTCCGATCCCACGCAGAAAAATTTGAAGCCAAAACCTATTATGCGGGAGTTGGCTTGGCACATGCTGACAATTATGAATTACCATTAACCTCTAAAGACCCCTATGCAGTCAATTTTCAAGGTCTTCAAATAATTGAATCCAATGCGTAAACTGATTTTAATTTCCTTCTTATTGATATTCGTCAATTGCTCGGAGATCAAGCTTGTAGAAGTACATCAGGGCTATGCTTTGGGCACCTCGTATTCGATTCAATACGGAACGATAAACACGCCCTATGATCAAGTTCAACAGGGGATTGATTCTTTATTTACGGTCATCAACGCGTCCATGTCTACCTATATTCCGACCTCCGATATTTCAAAAATAAACAAAGGTGATTCTTCAGTTAAAGTAGATGCTCATTTCAAGATGGTATTTGCTAAAGCTACTGCGGTTTGGAAAGCGACGAATGGTTTTTTTGACCCTACGGTTGGAGCTTGGGTAAATGCGTATGGGTTCGGTCCAGAAAAGCCGCTCAATATTCTTACAGATGAAAATAAAGTCCATTTAAAAAAAATAACAGGCTGGAATTCCATTGAACTTACAAAGGAGAATTTTGTAAAAAAAGAACATGCGGAAACCTACCTTGATTTCAATGCCCTAGCCAAAGGATATACCGTTGATGTATTAGGTGATTATTTAGCACAGCTTGGTGCTGCAAATTACTTGGTTGAAATAGGAGGGGAGATCGTTGCCCGTGGTGTTAGTCCTAAAACAGCTGAGCCTTGGCGGATTGCTATTGATGATCCTAATCAACAAGAAGAACGCGATTTGATCCAGGTCTTATCTCTGAAGGATGAAGCAATTGCTACATCGGGAAATTACCGCAAGTCTAGAATTGATTTAATTACGGGAGAACGCTATGTTCATTCCATAAACCCGCTAACAGGGAATGCTGTCAAATCAAATGTGTTGAGTGCCTCGGTTCGTGCCCCAGATTGTATGAGCGCTGATGCTTATGCTACCGCACTTATGGTACTTCCATTTGAGAAAAGCAAAGCAATGATTGAACGTTTACCTCAAATTGAGGCCTATTGGGTAACCGCTTTCAATGACTCCGTACAGGAACATTTTTCAAGAGGCTGGAAACAATAAATTATTTTTTTGTTACTACTGGAATCCGTTCGGTAGGAAGTGCAAAACGTTTGACGTCAGCTGCGGATATTTCTTTAATAAAATCCACAGCGGTGGCTTTAAATCCAACTTCTTCAAGTCGGTTGTAATAGTCCTGCCCATAAACACGTACGTGATCATACTGCCCAAAAATACGTGTACGTTCGCGTTGATCGGTTATGGCATCATCCTCAAAAGTATTTTCTCGGTCTTCTTCTAGTGGGACTTGTAGAATAGCAGTTCCTCTCAGTTTTAAAACTCGATAAAGTTCTTCCATTGCTTTCAAGTCATTGGGGATATGCTCTAAAACATGATTACACAATATAAAATCATACGAATTGTCTTCAAACGGAAGTGCGCAAATGTCAGCTTTTACATCGGCTAAGGGAGAGTGTAGATCAGAAGTTGTGTAGTCCCAATGCGAAAAAGATTTAAACTTTTTGTAAAAAACCTGTTCTGGTGCTATGTGTAAAACTCGAATTGAGTCTGTCAAAAAGGTCGTCTTTCGATCCAAATACAACCACAAAAGACGATGCCTTTCCAAAGAAAGAGTTCCTGGGCAAAGTGCATTTTGGCGTAAGTTTTGATACCCATAGGATAAGAATTTTCGATACGAACTCCCGTCAATTGGATCGGTGAATTGATCGCCTTTAAAATACAATTTAATCAAGGGTCTAAACCAAATGCTCAGTTGAATCAACCAAGGTCTAGGAACAAGGTTGAGGAGGGTTTTCATAACACAAGGGCTTCTTTTCGGAATGGAATTTCCTCATCACTTGAAATACCGAGTGCTTCGTATATGTACTGAAAGGTAGAAAGTAATTCAGGTTTTCCATCGATCAAAGCCACATCGTGTTCAAAATGCGCACTTGGTAAGCCATCGGCGGTCAATATTGTCCATCCGTCTTTCAGATGTTTAATGCGATGGGTTCCTCTATTGATCATGGGTTCAATAGCCAAAACCATTCCTTCTTGAAATTTTTTCCCACGACCTCTTTTTCCATAGTTGGGGACTTCAGGTCCTTCGTGCATTGTAGTACCCAAGCCGTGTCCGACCAATTCTCGCACCACACCATAGCCTTCATTTTCAGCATGCTGTTGGATTGCATAAGCAAGATCGCCAATGCGGTTACCCGCTTTGAATTCAGCAATCCCTTTGTATAAAGACTCTTTGGTTACCTGCAATAATTTTTCATTCTCAGGATCGATTTCACCTACTCCAAAAGTATAGGCGTGATCTCCATAAAAACCATTTTTCAGAGAACCACAATCAATTGAAATGATGTCACCCTCTTGCAAGGGGTCTTTATTTGGAATCCCATGAACCACTTGCGCATTGGGACTCATACACAAGGTGTTTGGAAAATTATAAAGTCCTAAAAATCCTGGAATAGCACCGTGATCTCGAATACAAGTTTCTGCTTTGGCATCTAACTCCAAGGTGCTAACACCGGGCTTTATTTCGCTGGCTAGCATCCCCAAGGTTTTTGAAACGATCAAAGCACTTTCGCGCATCAATTCTATTTCTTCTGCATTTTTTAATACAACACTACTCATTCTGCATAGGCGTTTTTGTAATCGTTTCCTTTCAATATTTCAAGCATATCCAGCTCAAGTGTTTGTATTGGAAACTCTACAATTCGGTTCATTTCTTTACCGTTTTTAGAAAAGATCAATGTAGGAACATTAAAGAGATCATAGGGTTTTTCAATTCCATTTGGGGTATCCTTGTCCTCCGATACAGCGATGATCTCAATCGACTCAATTGGATAGCCAGCTGCTTCTAAAATTTTCATCATGGGAGACACTTCTCGTTGACTGTCTTCGCACCAGGTTCCCATCAACAGTGTGATTGTTATATCTTGCAATAATGGTTTTATTTCGGATACTGCTAGAGTATTCACTTTATAAAAATCATACTCCGCGGCATACCAAGGGGAAAATAATTTTAATTGAGGTAGACTAATCACCCCTAAAAGTATTTCCTCTCCTTCGATTGTTGTGCTTTTGAGGTTATCGGCAATAGTTACAATTGATTCCTTTTTAGAGGTTGGTTTTTTAGTTTCTCCACAGTTGTACAACAAGATAGAAGCTAAGAAAATTATAAGAGTTCTCATATTAAGAGTGATTTTTGAGTCATGGCTTCGGGTTGATCTACTCCCATGATATCGAGTATTGTAGGTGCTAGATCGCCTAAAACCCCTGAAGCTATTTTCTTTTTGTGGTTGTCAACCAAAATAATGGGCACGGGATTGGTTGTATGCGCTGTATTGGGGCTTCCATCGGGATTGATCATTGTTTCGCAATTTCCATGATCAGCAATAACGAGTATTGCATAGTCTTGGGTCAGCGCAGCTTCAATAACCGATTGAGCGCAGCTATCTACAGTTTCACAAGCTTTAATTGCGGCAGCTAAATCACCGGTATGACCCACCATATCTGGGTTTGCAAAGTTGAGGCAAATGAAGTCAGCGGTTTCTTTTTGTATTTCTGGAATTATCGCATCACGAATTTCAAAAGCGCTCATTTCAGGCTGTAAATCGTAAGTAGCTACTTTTGGGGAAGGGCATAAAATACGTTCTTCTCCCGGAAAAGGCTCTTCACGTCCCCCGTTAAAAAAGAAAGTTACGTGGGGGTATTTTTCTGTTTCAGCAATTCGAATTTGAATTTTCCCTGCTCCAGAAAGTGTTTCTCCGAGGGTGTCTTTTAAATTGTCTTTATCAAAAATAACCTGTACGTTATGGAATGAACTGTCGTAATTAGTTAGGGTTACGTAATGTAAATCCAGGGGAGTCATTCCTTGAGCATCAAATGCTTTTTGTGATAAGGCTTGAGTCAATTCACGTCCGCGATCTGTTCTGAAATTAAAGAAGAGCACAACATCATCTTTTTCAACTGGAGCAAGTGCATTCCCGTTGGTGTTCTTTGCAACAAGGGGGGCAATAAATTCATCCGTGATGTCCTTGTCGTAAGAAGCTTGAATCGCTGTTGCAAAATCATCTACAGCGGTTCCGGCTCCTCGAACAATTAAATCATATGCTTTTTGGATACGTTCCCAGCGTTGATCTCGATCCATTGCATAGTAGCGCCCAATAACAGAAGCTATTTTACCAGTCGTCGACGCCATGGTGTCTTCGATGTCTTGTATGAATTTCTTCCCCGACTTTGGATCCACATCTCGCCCATCTGTAAAGGCGTGTAAGTAGACTTCATCCATTTGCTCGTCCGCCAATACGCCAAGTAATGCTTTGATGTGGTTTATATGCGAATGAACTCCACCGTCCGAAACCAACCCCATCAAGTGAATTTTTTTATTATTCGCTTTGGCATATGCAATAGCATTTACTAAAACCGCTTCATCTTTCAAAGTATTCTGTTGGACGGCCAAATTTATTTTAGCTAAATCTTGATATACAATTCGACCGGCTCCTAAGTTGATGTGACCAACCTCACTATTCCCCATTTGTCCTTCAGGGAGACCAACGTGTAAGCCATCGGTTCTGAGGCAGTTGTGAGAGTAATTGGTATACAAACCATCAATAAAAGGAGTTTTTGCTTGATCAACAGCAGAGACTGAAGGATCGGGAGATTTTCCCCATCCATCTAGTATCATCAAAATTGCTTTTTGAGACATGAATTATTTTTTTACAAAGATAGCAAATATGACCATGAAATTGTTGCATTAAGAATTCTAACCTATCTTTAAACTTTCTAAAACGTTTTATTTGAATAAAGGAATTGTTTATCGTTCAACAGGGAGTTGGTATCTTGTAAAAGATACACAAGGAGTTTTTTATTCCTGTCGTATTAAGGGAAAATTCCGGATTCAAGGAATCAAGAGTACCAATCCAATTGCAGTAGGCGATCGAGTCGAATTTGATGTTATAGAAGAAGAGTCCGAGTTGATGGGAGTCATTACTGCCATCGACACTAGAGACAACTATATTGTTCGCCGTTCGGTTAATTTATCAAAGCAGACCCACATCATCGCATCCAATATTGATCAAGCATTCCTATTAATCACCCTCAATAATCCTCCAACATTTTTTGCATTTATCGATCGTTTTTTGATCACAGCTGAAGCCTATCACATTCCAGCGGTTTTATTATTCAATAAAATGGATACCTATGGGGAGGAAGAAAAAGCAGAAATTCAATGGATGCAAAGTGTTTATGAATCCATAGGGTATACCTGCTATCAGATTTCAAGTTTTAACGAAAAAGATGTTGTGTTGATAGAGAGCCTTATGCAAAACAAATCCTCTATGTTTACTGGCCATAGTGGGGTTGGAAAATCTACCTTACTCAATGCGATTGCTCCTGACCTGAATTTAAAAACCAAAGTCATTTCGGAACAACATCAACAAGGGCAGCACACGACAACCTATGCGGAAATGTTTGATTTAAAAGATAACGCTAGAATTATTGATACTCCGGGCATCAAAGGCTTTGGAGTAGTGGACATGGAACCAGAGGAATTAGGGAATTACTTCCCGGAATTTCTAAAAGTAAAACATTCGTGTAAATTCAATAACTGCTTGCATTTAGATGAACCCAAATGTGCAGTAAAGGAGGGTGTTGAGGATGAGTCCATTCCCGCATCCCGCTATAAAAGCTATGTTCAACTTCTCGATGAAGATACCCCTTACAGAAACTAAATTCACTTGATACATTAAACATGCGTGTAGTAATTCAACGGGTAAAAAAAGCAGAGGTAGATGTAGAGGGTAAAACTGTTGGGTCTATTGATCAGGGTTTAGTTGTTTTGTTGGGGATCGAAATGGCTGATTCACTCGAAGATGTTATTTGGATTGTAAAAAAAATTACCCAACTGCGTATTTTTTCTGATTCTGAGGGGATAATGAATCGTTCATTGCTCGATGTTGCTGGTGGGTTGTTGTTGATTAGTCAGTTTACGTTGATGGCAGCAACTAAAAAAGGAAACCGGCCCTCCTACATTCGTGCTGCAAAACACGATCATGCCATTCCAATGTACGAGGCTTTTATTGCTGAAGCTGAAAAGGTGATGGGCAAATCCATAGCAACTGGAGTTTTTGGTGCCGACATGCAAGTTTCACTTTGTAATGATGGACCTGTGACCCTTCAGTTGGATTCTAAGAATAAAGAGTAGTTAATAGATGTTGACTTCAATTTCCAAAGAGATTTCAAAACGTTCAAGTACTTTTTCTTGAATCTCTTGCGCCAAACTAAGGATTTCAATCCCACGGGCATTTCCATGATTTACCAGAACAAGTGCTTGGTGTCCATGAACTCCAGCGCCTCCTCTTTTGATGCCTTTATACCCTAAACGATCAATGATCCATCCAGCAGGGATTTTAACTTCCGAGTTGGATATTCGGTAGTGGGGCATTTCGGGATTCGCAGCTATGAGCTTTTGAAAGTGTTTTTCTGTAATTACTGGATTCTTAAAAAAACTTCCGCTATTACCTATTTTTTTAGGGTCGGGAAGTTTTCGCTGCCGAATTGCAATGACTGCTTCTGCAATATTTTTTGGAGTAGGAAGTTTATTTCCAAGCTCTTCTTGAAGGGTTCCATAAGCTGTTTTTAGGAGGTGATTTTTTTTTGTCAAACGAAATTGCACAGAAGTGATGACATGCTTTCCCTTTAAATCTGTTTTGAAAATCGAATTTCGGTATCCAAAAACTGCTTCTTCCAGATTGAATTGATGTGGAGTTGCAGTTTTGGTGTCTAAGGTTGTACAGCTTACAAAACTATCTTTTAATTCAACGCCATAGGCTCCGATGTTCTGTATAGGGGCAGTGCCAATATTCCCTGGAATCAAGGCTAAATTCTCTAATCCACCATAACCTTGGTCTAAGGTCCAGATTACAAAGTCATGCCAATTTTCTCCTGCTGAGGCTTCAATGATGACATGATCAGCATCTTCTTCAATAACGCGAATTCCCTTTAGGTCGATGTGTATACACAACCCGCTTAGGTTTTTTGTAAAGAGTAAATTACTTCCACCACCTAAGATAAACCTTTCACTAAAATCCTCGTTTAAAAGCGCAGCACCAAGTTCTTCTGTTGTACTTACGCTGGTAAAATATTCACAAAAGCACTCCACCCCAAAGGTGTTGTATGCTTTTAATGATTTGTGTTGTTCGATCGTTTTCAAATCTTATTTTAAGTAACTACAAGATAGAGAACTCAAATCAATTGGAATAGACATCTAGCGCTTTTTCTAAGATATTCGCCGAGCGTAATAAATCCTTTTCATTGAGAACAAAGCCGATCCGAATTTGTTTTTTTCCATAACCAGGTGTCGAGTAAAAACCAGCAGCAGGAGCAAACATTACCGTTTCGTTTTCATCACTAAAATCGGTTAATAACCATTTAGAAAAAACCTCGGCATCATCAACGGGTAATTCTACAATACAATAGAATGCTCCTCTGGGAATAGAAACTTTTACTCCGTCAATTTGTTCAAGAGCCTGTACAAGAATGTTTTTTCGTGTAGTGTATTCTTTTTTAACAGCTAATAAATAACTTGCGTCCGAATTGATTGCAGCTTCACTAGCTATGAGTGATAAGGTAGCAGGAGACAAACGTACGTGAGCAAATTTAAGCGCCGTAGCAATTAAGGCTTTGTTTTTAGAAACGATACATCCAACGCGAGCACCACAAAGGCTATACCGTTTAGAAACGGAATCGATCATTATGGCGTGCTCTTTTAGTTTTTCTGACTGTAAAACCGAATAAAATTCGGTAACATCATCGTGAATAAATTCACGGTATACTTCATCAACAATTAAAAATATATTGTGTTTGAGGGCGAGATCGCCAAGAGCTTCAATTTCTTCTTGAGTATATAAATATCCCGTTGGATTGCAAGGATTACAAATCAGAATGGCCTTAGTTTTTCCATTAATCTTTGCTTCAATTGAAGGAATAGATGGTAAACGAAATTGCTCTTCAAATAGCGAATGTACTGGAACCACATTGATGTTTGAAGCTGCTGCAAAACCATTGTAATTTGCGTAAAAAGGTTCAGGAATTATAATTTCATCGGCAACGTCACAAATACAACTTAGCGTAAATGAAATTGCTTCGCTAGCACCAGCTGTAACGATTATATCTTGGGAACTAACGTCAATTTTGTTTTTGGAGTAATAGGAACATAAAGAGCCTCTAAAGTCTAAAGTCCCTTCCGAAGGACCGTATGCGAGTAAATCTAGTTTGCTCTGCCGAATCGCTTCAATTGCTTCTTTGGGGGATGCTACATCGGGTTGACCGATGTTGAGGTGAAACACCTTTGTGCCGCGTACCTTTGCCTGTTCTGCAAATTGCACAAGTTTTCTTATTGGCGATTCCGGGAGGTCTCTTCCTTTTTGCGATAAAGTAGGTAGTGTTGATTGCATACACAAATATCGAAAAAAAAACAGGGTTCTTATTGTTTGGAATGTTTTTTGTTAACTTTAAGTTGTATTCGATCACTTTAATTAGTTTCCTTCTAAAAGATTAAGTTAAGGAAGGGACGGATGTTTAATTGCAACCCCCATGAAGCAAGCCCTAGTTCTTATTGTTCAGTTGTTTTTCCTTTTCAGTATTTATCCTACCAAAGCGCAGTCTAGTTTTTCGTTTTCTGATGGAAGTGACAAGCGAGTTTTTTCTTTTGAATCGGTCAACAATTTGATTATTGTTCCCGTAAAAATAAATGGTGTTACTTTTAGTTTTATTCTTGATTTTGGTGTAAATAGAACCATTCTGTTTAACAATGATTTAATCTCCGAACTTCAACTTAAAAATAAAACAAGCATCAGCTTGCGGGGTTTTTCAAATTCAGAATCAATAAAAGCCTATAAAGTAGAAGCCACTCTTTTTGAAGTTGACCGTCTGAAAAGCTTCAAGCACGAAATTTTATTATTGGAAGATGGAAATTTAAGCTTTAGTCAACGTATGGGAACCCAGATTGATGGAATTTTGGGCGCTACACTTTTTAAGAACTTTAAGATAACAATAAATTATAATACAGAGCGCTTGCGTATCGAACGATCCCAAGAAAAAACAACTTCTTGCAGAAAGTGCAGTATTCTGCCCATTCGTTTTAGAAACAGTAAATCCTTGGTTCGTGCAAGTATCACTCAAGAAGACGGGAAGCGAGTTGAAGGTGATTTTTTAATCGATAGCGGCTCAAGCGATGCGCTATGGCTTTTTGATCAACATGATGAAATAGAAAAACCTACTTCCTTTTTTCCCGATTTTTTAGGAATTGGTATCAACGGAGATGTGTTTGGTGATCGAAGTAAAATCAATGCATTTCGGTTGGGTTCTTTTACATTGAATCAAGTAAAAGCTGCTTTTCCTGACAGTTTAGGCTCCTACAAAGTATTGGTTGATTCGAAGCGGATTGGGAGTATTGGTGGAGAACTGTTGAAGCGCTTTAAAGTAACTTTTGATTATCCAAACAAGCAAGTTGTTTTAAAGAAAACTTCCAAGACATTCGATCGGTTTTACTATAATTTAAGTGGAATTGAATTGCAATATAAAGGGGAAAGCTTGGTAAAAGAAAAAGTATCTAGTTTTCAGTCAAGAGATATTCCTGAAAATGAGAGTCACAACAGGGGGATTAAAATTTATTTATCACAATTATATCGGTTGCGATTAAGACCCATAATTGAAATTGCAAACCTCCGTGTAAATTCTCCAGCAGCTTTAGCTGGACTGAAAGAAGGGGATGTTATCACTTCGGTCAATGGGAAAAGAGTTGGTGATATTGATTTACAAGAAATCATGCATCAGTTTCAGAAAAAGCCGGGTGCAAAAATAAAATTAGGAATCCTACGAGCAGGGGTTAGACTCAATTATAAATTTGTCCTAAAGGCACTTTTATGACGAAGGCTGAACAGTTCCTTTTATTTTTAGCGAAACAATAGGGGTTTCTGATGCGTTAGAATTCACGGTAATGGTTTTACGAATTGGTCCCACTCGATTGGTATCGTATTTTACTTGAATTTCACCGCTTTCACCAGGAGCTATTGGTGCTTCTGGTTTTTTTGGAATAGTACATCCGCAAGAAGAATACACTTTGGTGATTTCTAAGGGCATATCACCTGAATTGATAAAAGTAAAGATGCGAATACCATCGCTTCCTTTGACAATTTCTCCATAATCTACCACACTAGATTGGAATTCTATTTTGGGGCCGACTGTTTGTGAGAATCCATTGTAACTGAATGCTAGAAATAAACAGAAAGTGGTAATAATATTTTTCATTTTCATCGATTTAGTTAGTACCAATTTACATAATTTTACTTAACTCAATAAAAGCACTACAAAAGTGAACGGTTTCCTTTTGTAATCCCTTTAAGAAAATTACTTTTGTTATTTATAACAAAAACCAGACCATTTATGTCGATTTCCTCAAAATTTGAAGCCTCAACTGTCGAACAGAAATGGTATGACTATTGGCTCAGTAATAAATACTTTGCTTCTACACCCGACGACCGCCCTGCCTATTCCATTGTAATTCCGCCGCCAAATGTGACTGGAATTCTTCATATGGGACATATGTTGAATGTATCCTTGCAAGATATTTTAATTCGTAGGGCTAGAATGCAAGGATATAATGCGTGCTGGGTTCCTGGAACCGATCATGCGTCTATTGCCACTGAAGCAAAAGTAGTAGCCCGTCTTAAAGAGCAAGGAATTGATAAAAATGATTTAACGCGAGAAGCGTTTTTGGAACATGCTTGGGATTGGACTGAGGAGTACGGAGGTCTTATTTTAAAACAATTACAAAAGCTGGGTGCTTCTTGTGACTGGGATAGAACCAAATTTACATTAGATGACGATATGTCAGCGTCTGTAATACAGGTTTTTGTTGATTTGTTTAATAAAGGTTTGGTGTATCGAGGATATCGGATGGTAAACTGGGATCCTGAAGCTCAAACAACCCTGTCTGATGAAGAAGTTGTTTATGAAGAGAAGCCTGGTTTTTTATACCATATTGCATACGAAGTTGAAGGCGAAGCAAAACCGCTTATTATTGCAACTACTCGTCCAGAAACAATTTTCGGGGATACCGCTATTTGTATTCATCCTAAAGATGAACGTTTTAATCATTTAAAAGGAAAGAAAGTAAAAGTACCTGTAGCCAATCGATGGATACCGATCATTCAAGATGATTATGTGGATATGGAGTTTGGAACAGGTTGTTTAAAAGTTACACCTGCACACGACATCAACGACAAGGCTTTAGGAGAAAAACATAATTTAGATCTTATTGATATATTCAATGCTGATGCTACGCTCAATGCGCACGGATTGCATTATGAAGGCCAAGACCGTTTTGTAGTTCGTAAGGCTGTTGCTAAAGAATTAGAAGAATTAAGCGTTTTAGTTAAAAAAGAAGATTACACCCACAAGGTTGGAACTTCTGAACGAACAAAGGCTGTAATTGAACCACGCTTATCGGATCAATGGTTCTTGAAAATGGAACAATTGGCTGAACCTGCAATTAAAGCAGTTCTCGAATCGGAAGAAGTTGCTTTGGTCCCTGCTAAATTCAAAAACACCTACCGTCATTGGATGGAGAATGTCCGTGACTGGAATATCTCACGTCAGTTGTGGTGGGGTCAACAAATACCAGCTTACTATTACAGCAACAATCCAGAAGATTTTGTGGTTGCAACTACTGCAGAACAAGCCCTTGAATTAGCACGATCCAAATCGGGTAATGCCGATTTGAAAGCAAGTGACCTTCGTCAAGACAAGGACGTATTGGATACTTGGTTTTCTTCGTGGTTATGGCCAATCTCTGTATTCGATGGTATTCGAAACCCGGATAACGAAGAAATAAATTATTACTATCCTACTAGAGACCTTGTTACTGGTCCAGACATCTTATTTTTCTGGGTAGCACGAATGATCATTTCGGGCTATGAATACCGTAATGAAAAACCATTTTCAAAAGTATACCTTACAGGTCTTGTACGGGACAAGCAAGGACGAAAAATGTCGAAGCAATTAGGGAATTCTCCAGATGCTTTAAAACTAATTGATGATTTCGGAGCTGATGCTGTCCGAGTAGGCCTCATGTTGAGTTCAGCCGCTGGGAATGATTTATTGTTCGATGAAAGCCTGTGCCAGCAAGGAAAGAATTTTTCTAATAAAATATGGAATGCTTATCGCCTGATTGAAGGTTGGGAAGTTGATGAAAACAGAAACCAATCGGCTGTAAGTAAAGAAGCATTGCACTGGTATTCTCAAAAATTCCAGCAGGCCTTAGAACAAATCAACGATCATTTTGATAAACACCGTATCTCCGACGCCATGATGACATCCTATAAGCTCATCTGGGATGATTTTTGTTCGTGGTTATTGGAAGCGATTAAACCGGCCTATGGCGATCCTATTGATGGGCAAACCTATCGTGAGGTTCGTGTTTTATTTGAGGACAATCTAAAGCTACTTCACCCGTTTATGCCTTTTCTTACCGAAGAATTATGGCAGGATATGGGTACACGTTCTGTTGAGGAAGCATTGATAGTGAGTGCGTGGCCAGAGGTTCAGGCTTATGATGAAAAACTCATCCAACGTTTTGAAGAAGCTACTGGAGTAATTGGCGGAATTCGAAACTTTAGAAAAGAAAAAGAACTTGGTTTTAAAGAAGCACTGGCACTACAGGTAATCGGTTCAGACGAAGCCATTCCCTTTGAATCCTTGGTTCAGAAAATGGGGCAATTGAGTAGTGTGTCTTATGAAGAAGCGATATCAGATCAAACTGGAGGTGCATTTCGCGCCAATGGTTTGGAATTCTTTATCCCTCTAGAAGGGAAGATTGATTTAGAAAAAGAACGTCTCAAACTACAAGAAGAGCTGAAATATGCAAACGGTTTCTTACTATCGGTTCAAAAGAAACTTGCAAATGAGCGTTTTGTTTCCAATGCACCCGATCAAGTTTTGGCTAATGAACGAAAGAAAGAAGCTGATGCTTTAGAGAAAATTGAAGTCATTGAAAAAAGTTTGGCAGCTCTCTAATAAACGGTTACTTTTTTGCAACGACATCAATACCGCCTGTTACTACTTGGTTGAGTTCGACATTAATACGGGTTCCAATCGGAAAATAAAGATCTACACGCGAGCCAAATTTGATAAACCCAGCATCGGTACCTTGAACTACCTCCTGACCTTCTTGTGCGTAATTTACAATCCTACGGGCTAGCGCTCCAGCTATTTGACGATATAAGATCGCACCAAAGGATTTGTTTTCCAATACGATGGTAGTACGCTCATTCTCTTCAGACGCCTTTGGATGCCATGCTACAAGATATTTCCCAGGGTGATACTTGCTGAACAATACTTTTCCACTCATCGCATAGCGAGTAACATGTACGTTTATGGGAGACATAAAAATCGAAACCATCAGCCGTTGGTCTTTAAAATATTCTTTTTCATACACCTCTTCAATAACCACGACCTTACCATCTACTGGTGCAATAACATGATCTGCATTGATTGGGGTATTTCTTTTTGGATTTCTAAAGAACTGTAATACGATAATTAGTAGACCCAAGGCAACTAGCTGTAGTCCCCATTTGAGCCAAAGAATAGTGATGAAGAAATCAGCTCCCAGAGCAATTCCAGCAGTAAATAAAAATGTGAAAATTATAATAAAGAAACCTTCTTTGTGGAACATCTTAAATGAATTTTAATAATAAATAATAAAAGGGAGCTACAAAAATAACACTATCCATACGATCATAAAAACCGCCATGACCGGGGATTAAACTTCCACTGTCTTTTACTTTTGCAACCCGTTTAAAATAGGATTGAACAAAGTCACCTAAAGTGGCAAGCACGGGGATCAATACTGCAAACAGAATCCATAGGTTGCTGTTAAAAATATGCATTTTTAATTCAATGAAATAAGTAACTAGGATGGTGGCTATCATCCCGCCAAAAAAACCTTCCCATGATTTTTTAGGAGATATAGCCGGCAGTAATTTGTGTTTTCCAAATTTCGATCCAAACAGATAGGCAAAAGAATTGTTTGCCCATATCGCAATATAGAGTAAGGCCAGTATCCAGGGTTCGTATGCTAAACCGTCAAAAGCTGTTCGAGTAATGAAGTAAGATGATAAAACAATATATCCCATGCTTAATACAAATTGAACAGGATAGCTGTATTTTATTTTCTTTGAATTGAATAACATAGCCACCAAAACCAAGTTGATCGTAAGAGCACCATAAACTAAAATATCTTCTGTAAACGTACTGACAAACCCGAGAGTGGCATAAACTGAAAGTAAGACAAGAGTAAGTATAGGAATAAAACTTTTGAATTGAATCAAGCGTTGAAATTCCCAGAGGGCTAGGCCCGAAAAAAGAAGCACAACGGCTGTTATGGCGATGGGAGACAAGAAGATAGCACCCATTAAAACCCCTGCGTATAGGCTGCCTGATAATGCACGAATTTGTATATCTTTCATTTAAGAATCTTCTTGAACGAGTAAATATAAGTTTTTTGTGCTACTCCCGTAAGAAAGGAAATCATCTTCTTTATTGGTGTCAAAAGTGTTTAGTGTGGTAATGTTAGAAGGTAAGTCTTCTTTGTATCGGGTATTGATCATGGTCATTGCTTCACTTACATCTTCTACAAATTGAGCAGCACTCGCCAAAATGATAAGATTTTCAGGAAGTTCATCGAGCTTCAGGTTCTGTATCTGATGACTGCACACTAAAACCGATCCTTTGTTTGCAATCAGATATTCACAACCCAACAATTGAACCGTAGCTTTTTTATTTTCCGAAGCCTCAGGATTTACTGTGATGTTGAAAAAACTATTCAAGCTCTTAGAATCGCTTTTGAGATCACTGCTGCCCCAACCGTTCTCAGCTAAAATTCTATGAAAATAGTTCCGGGTTTGCTCTGCGTTTTCACTGAAAATAAACTTCCCCCCTTTTTCGGTAAAAACTCGCGCAAAATGGAGTTCTTTCGGATCTTTTTTGGAAGCTAGGTACGGACTTTTTTCAGCATTTTGCTCCTTTTTTTTTGATCCAAAAACATTACTAAAGAGCCCCACAGAAAATTATGTTTATTCAGTTACAGTCTTTTTATCACCCTTAACCTCTTCCTCTTTGTCAAAGGGTCTTTTCCCCAAAATAGTCAACAAATCATCTTTAAAGAGAACTTCTTTTTCTAAAAGGCGTTCGGCTAGAGTAGTGAGTTTATCTTTGTTGTCTTTAATTAATTTTAGAGCACGATCGTACTGTCCTTCAATTAAAATAGAAATCTCCTTATCAATTTTTTGAGCTGTATCTTCAGAATATGGCTTAGAGAAATTATAATCCGATTGACCGCTTGAGTCGTAATAAGTGATGTTTCCTATGGCGTCATTTAATCCATAAACCGTAACCATGGCTTTAGCCTGACGGGTTACTTTTTCTAAATCGCTTAAGGCTCCCGTTGAAATCTTATCGAAGATTACTTTTTCTGCAGCACGCCCTCCTAGAGTTGCACACATTTCATCGAGCATTTGTTCCGTACGAACAATCATTCGCTCCTCAGGAAGGTACCATGCAGCTCCTAGGGATTGTCCTCTTGGGACAATAGTTAGTTTCACTAGAGGAGCAGCGTGTTCGAGTAACCAGCTGACCATAGCATGACCGGCTTCGTGAAAAGCGATCGTTCTTTTTTCACCTGGAGTTATGATTTTATTTTTCTTTTCAAGACCTCCAACAATACGGTCTACCGCATCTAAAAAGTCTTGTTTCCCTACTGATTTTTTATTTTTACGAGCAGCTATTAAAGCAGCTTCATTACATACATTGGCGATGTCTGCTCCTGAGAACCCAGGGGTTTGTTTCGATAAGAAATCAACGTCTAATGTTTTTGTTGTTTTAAGGGGAGCAATGTGTACAGCAAAAATTTGTTTACGCTCCCGAACATCGGGAAGGTCAACATAAATTTGTCGGTCGAAACGACCTGCACGCATCAGGGCTTTATCCAATACATCAGCTCGGTTTGTTGCCGCTAAGACGATTACATTGGTATTGGTTCCAAAACCATCCATCTCGGTCAACAATTGATTCAAGGTATTCTCACGCTCATCGTTAGAACCGGTCATGTTGCTTTTACCACGAGCCCTACCAATTGCATCTATTTCATCAATGAATATGATGGCAGGTGATTTTTCTTTGGCTTGCTTAAAGAGATCACGTACACGCGATGCACCAACCCCTACAAACATTTCTACAAAATCCGAACCTGAAAGTGAAAAGAAAGGAACTTTTGCCTCTCCTGCTACTGCTTTTGCAAGTAAAGTTTTACCTGTTCCTGGAAGTCCAACAAGCAGTGCACCTTTTGGAATTTTACCTCCTAGCACGGTGTATTTATCTGGGTTCTTTAAGAAGTCTACAATTTCTTGAATTTCTTCTTTTGCTCCTTCTAAACCAGCTACATCTTTAAAAGTAGTTTTGATGTCTGTTTTTTCGTCAAAAAGTTTTGCTTTCGATTTTCCAATATTAAAAATCTGGCTTCCACCACCGGCACCGCCGCCGCCAGACATTCTCCGCATTAAGAAAATCCAAACACCCACAATAAGTAAGATAGGAAGGAAGCTCAAGAAAATATCCATCCAGCGATTTTCTATGGTCGTGAAATCATATCGAAAAGTAATGCCGTTGCTTTCTGCTTTTTCAAGCTTACGCTGAAATAATTCAAGATTCCCCACTTCAAATTGATAGTGCGGGCCTTTAATATTTTCTTGCCCAAAAAGATTTTTGGTTTTCGTTCCTGAGTGAATGGACTTCTCCAAAGCTTTTTCAGTCAACGAAACTTTCGCTAAGTTTTTGTTATAAACCACAACTTCCATTACATCTCCATCGTTGAGGAAACGTTCGAATTCTGAAATATTAGTTTTTTTAAGCGTCTGAGAACTGCTGTCTCCAAACATGCTTACAGCCAATAATCCAACAATTACGAGTCCATAGACCCAATACGTATTGAATTTCGGTTTTTTAGGTAGATTTTCTTTTGCCATAATTTTATTTACAGATTGGAGGCGATTAATGTAGTTACAGCATCTCCCCAAAGTTCTTCAATATTATAGTGCGCTCTTGTTTCTCTTTGAAACACATGCACAACTACGTCTATATAGTCCATCAAAACCCACTCAGAATTATCCAATCCTTCTGTGTGAAATGGTTTTTCGTGGATGGCTTTACTTACTATTTTCTGAATTGATCCAACAATTGCTGATACATGGGTATTTGAGGTTCCACTACAAACTATAAAATAATCACAAACCGTGTTTTCTATTTTTCTTAAATCGAGGAGTTTTACTTCAAGGCCTTTAACTTCTTCTATCCCTAGAATTATCTGTGCAATTAGATTATCAGCACTATTGGAAGGTTTTATCATCAAATTTTTTTCTTTAGTGCAAATTTATTATATTCTAGTCAGACACTAGCAAATTAAGATGCCATATTTCAAATTAATCAAAATTGATGCCACCGACTCCACCAATTCTTTGCTCAAGCAACGATATCTGGCTAATTCGTGCTCGGATGGAGAGGTTTTGTGGACAAGTATTCAGCGTCAGGGGAGGGGGCAGAAAAACACCGTCTGGCTGTCTGATCCGGGTAAAAACCTAGCTTTCAGTATATATAAAGAATTTAATACGGCTGAGGTTCAAAACCCTTTCTTGTTGAGTTGTCTGGTTTCTCTTGGGGTACAGGCTGCATTAGAATCTTTAATGATTCCTCAGCTTTGTGTAAAATGGCCTAACGACATTCTGTCAGGTGAGAAAAAGATTTGTGGTGTGTTGATCGAAAATATGTTTAAAGGCAGTTTGTTGCATGCGAGTATCGTCGGTATAGGGCTTAATGTAAATCAAGAAAATTTTAAAAACTTACCCAGGGCAGCTTCGATGCTTCAGATTTCGGGAACAACCTATGATTTGGAGGATGTTTTGGCAACCTGCTTGGATCATATTCGACAAAAGCTAGAATTAATTAAATTTCCAGAAGAACAGATCATAAAGCTTTATGAGGCTTCTTTATATCGCATTGGAAAACCAAGTACATTTGAATCCGACGGCCGCTTATTCACAGGAATTATCAGAGGGGTTAGCCTTCAAGGATTGCTCAAGGTTCAATTGGAAGATAGCCAAATGGCTCTTTTTAATTTAAAAACGATTCAACTTAAAAACTAAGGCTTCCAGTTGGCTGGATCTTTTCTCCAGTTTACTAATGTTTCTTGTTGCTCTTTTTCAATGGTAGCCGATGCGGTTGCGTGTTCAATCAAATGATTATAATCACTCAGTGTATAAAGTTGTACTCCAGCTTCTTTGAAGTTATTTTCTGCGATTGAAAAGCCATAAGTAAACAAGGCAATCATCCCCAACACTTCAATTCCTTCTGCTTCAATTGCAGTTACTGCATTCAAACTACTCATCCCAGTACTAATTAAATCTTCGATAACTACAACTGCCTGCCCTTCCTGAACTATACCCTCAATTTGATTTTGACGTCCATGCTTTTTGGGTTCTGGGCGCACATACACAAAGGGTAAATTTAATTTCTGAGCAACTAAAGCTCCAATTCCAATTGCGCCAGTTGCTACTCCAGCAATGGTTACATCTGTACCGTAAAGTGCAGTAACTTGTTGAGCAATAGCATCTGTAAGATAAGCACGAACTTTAGGGAAAGACAAAGCCAAACGATTGTCACAGTAGATTGGAGATTTCCATCCACTCGCCCAAGAGAATGGATTTTTTGGTTCCAATTTTATTGCATTTATTTGTAGTAAATGAGCTGCCGTTTCAAAGGCAATTTTTTCGTTGTAAATCATAGGCAAATGTATAAAGTATTTTTCAATCAAAAACCAATTTTCTTAACTACTGAATTGGTTCCTCAAACCGTTCGTACTCCTGTGTTGTTTATTAAGTTTTCATCGCCCGAAAATATTGTAAAAGCGCTTAAGTCTAAACAAACGGATTGTTTGTATTTGTATCATCACAAGGAAGATAAGTTGTGGATGCATTTTCTCAGACATTTTCCAATTGTTGAGGCTGCTGGTGGTTTGGTACGTCATGATGACGGGCGTTTGCTCTTTATTTACAGGAATGACAAATGGGATCTTCCAAAGGGCCGCATTGAAAAAAACGAACCAATTCGACTTGCAGCAGTTCGAGAAGTTGAAGAGGAAACAGGTGTCGACGGTTTAGAAATTGTAAAACCCCTCATCGAAACCTTTCATGTTTTTAATCGCAATGGAAGGTATAAGCTCAAAAAAACCTTTTGGTTTGAAATGAAAACAGCTTCAACAGTTACGCTGATTCCACAGCTGAATGAAGGGATTCAGCAAGCGGTATGGATTTTGGAAAAAGAAATTCCTCAGAAGTTTGAAAATGCCTACGAGAATATAAAAGAAGTATACGGGAGTCTTCTTTAGGAATCGGTTACTGCTTTCGGTACCAAGTGCGCATAATCTCCGTGATTTTGAATTACCTCTCGAACAATGCTGCTGCTTATAAAAGAAGTTTCGGTTGAAGTCAATAGAAAAACCGTTTCAATATCAGATAAACTGCGGTTGGTGTGTGCAATTGCTTTTTCAAACTCAAAATCAGCTGGGTTTCTAAGACCACGTAAAATAAAAGATGCGTTGATGCGCTCGCAGAAATTCACAGTCAATCCTTCGTAGGTTTTAACCGAAATTTTAGTTTCTCCTTCAAAGGTTTTTTCAATAAAATTTTTGCGTTGTTCCAAAGTAAACATATACTTTTTATTGGAATTGACTCCAATCGCAATTACAATTTCATCAAACAGAGGAAGTGCCCGTTGAATGATATCAATGTGGCCATTGGTGATGGGATCAAAGGAGCCTGGGAAAATCGCTTTTTTCATAGTACTAAAGGTATTCTTTTTTTCTTAGAGCTTCAGCAATGAGTTCTTCAAGGAATTCTAGTAAAGAAATTCCATCGACTTCCAGTTGTTGCGGAATCAGACTTTGGAGGGTCATCCCGGGGATGGTGTTGACCTCGAGTAAATGAGGGATGCCGTTCTCGAAAATGAATTCACTCCGTGTAACGCCTTCCAATCCCATCTTTTGATAAATCTTTTTAGAAAGAGTAACGACAGCTTCGGTCCACGCTTCTGGAAGTTGTGCCGGGGTTATCTCTTTGGATTTCCCTTCATACTTCGCTTCGTAGTCAAAAAAGTCATTTTCACTGATGATTTCAGTTATCGGCAATACCTTGATCTCCTTTTTCCATTTTAAAACTCCAACACTTATTTCGCGGCCAACAAGTGCTGCTTCAATGAGTACTTGGTGATCTTCTTTAAATGCATTTTCAATGGCAAGTGGAAGTTCTTCGGCCTTGTATACTTTGGATATTCCAAAGCTGCTACCCGCGCAATTAGCTTTAACAAAACAGGGAAAGCCCACCGCTTGCTCTATGGTTTCAGTACTATAGTCATCGCCTTGGTCCAGGGTATAAAAACGTGCGGTTGGTATGTTTAGGGATCGGGCTACTGCCAAGCAGTCTCTTTTGTTGTAGGTTAGACCAGCGGTATAACTGGAACAACTGCTCTGAGGGATTTGCAACAATTCAAGCATTCCAGCTAATTGTCCGTTTTCTCCTGGAGCTCCATGGATCATATTGATGATCACATCAAATGTTATTTTTTCACCCTTTTTGGCGAATGAAAAGTCAGCCTTATCCAAGTTGTACTTGTTTTCTGCAGCATCAGAAACGGACCAATCAGTCTTTGTGATATGAATGTAAAAGACTTCATGCAAACTGTTTTGTAGCGCATTGAAAACGGTGGCACCACTTTTTTTAGAGATATCGTGTTCTGAGGTAAATCCTCCCCAGGCAACTCCAACGACTGTATTCATTTGATTAGGATTATAATAGTTCTAAAATTCTTAGGTAAAGGTAATTGTTTTCCAGCGTTCAAAACAAGCGGGATTTATTATCTTTACCGCAGATAAAAATCAAAATGAATTTTTTGCGTTTCTTTTTCAGTAAACTCTTTGTAAAGCAATTGCTTTGGGCTGGTCTCGTCATCGTATTGTTTATCGGGTTGTGTTTTTTGGGTTTAAACCGTTATACCCAACATGGAAAACACACTCAAGTTCCTGATATTGAAGCACTCTCTTTAGAGACTGTCGCTACTGTTTTGAGTCAATATGAACTCCGTTACGAAGTATTAGATTCTACAAAATTTAACCCAAACTACCCACCTTTTTCTGTTATTGAGCAGCTGCCAACTGCTGGTTCAGACGTAAAACAAGGAAGAAAAATTTACCTAACAGTCAATCCCTCTGGCTATAGAAAGCTGAGTGTTCCCAATGTAATACAAATCACCAAGCGTAATGCTGAAACCCGTCTTACCGCTGTAGGATTTGAACTGGGTGAAATTAGTTACCGCAATAGTATAGGAAAGGATATGGTTCTCGAAATCCGTTATCAAGGAAATAAAATCGAGCCCGGAACAGTTCTTCCCAAAACTTCAAAAATAGACTTAGTCTTAGGAAATGGAAAACGATAATTTAGATCCTGAATTTCAGGGAGAACAAGTGCTACACGAACACTTTTCTTTTACTGCAGATCCGGGACAAGAGCCTCTTCGAGTGGACAAATATTTGATGAATCGAGTAGAGAATGCTACCCGAAATAAAATTCAAAATGCTGCTAAAGAGGGGAGTATTTTTGTTAATGATGTTGTTGTTAAATCGAGCTATAAAGTAAAAGGGGGCGATACCGTTCGCGTACTTTTTGGACATCCTCCCTACGAAAACCTCTTGGTGGGCGAGGACCTTCCCATCGATGTGGTTTATGAAGACGATAGTTTGATTATCGTAAATAAAGCAGCAGGAATGGTCGTTCATCCCGGTCATGGAAACTACTCTGGGACACTCATAAACGGCCTGATGTTTCATTTCGATAACCTGCCTCAAAACGACAAACAACGTCCCGGTTTGGTACATCGAATCGATAAAGACACAACGGGTTTGTTGGTGGTTGCTAAAACAGAAACTGCAATGACCCATCTGTCGAAGCAGTTTTTTGATAAAAGTTCCGAACGCAAGTATTTCGCCTTGGTTTGGGATGATGTAAAAGCGGACAGTGGAACCATAGAAGGCAACATCGGTCGTCATCCGAGAAACCGTTTGCAGATGACCGTCTTCGATGAGGAAGAGGAGATTGGAAAACCCGCAGTTACCCATTACAACGTATTGGAACGCTTTGGCTATGTTACTTTTTTAGAATGTCAATTGGAGACCGGTCGTACACACCAGATTCGTGCTCATATGAAGCATATTGGTCATACGCTCTTTAACGATGAGCGTTACGGCGGAGATGCCATACTAAAGGGAACTAGTTTTACGAAGTACAAACAGTTTGTGGATAATTGTTTTAAACTCCTTCCACGTCAAGCCCTTCATGCAAAAACCCTAGGTTTTGAACATCCGGTGACTGGAAAGTGGATGCAGTTCGATTCTGAAATCCCAAACGACATGCAACTAGCGCTTGAAAAATGGCGCCAATATGCGGTTCATAAAAATTTATAATACGGCTATAAAAAGTTGGAATCCAATTCTCTTGTAGTTTTCAATTGAACCGCTTACATTTAAGTAAAATTGTTGGACTATGAAAATGATCATTTCCCCTGCCAAATCTTTAAATTTTGAAAAGGAACTTCCGACTTCAGAAGCGACACAAGCTGTGTTTTTGTCTGAAGCTGAACGAATCAATAAACTGCTGAAGAAAAAATCGGTCAAGGCCATTGGGAAACTCATGGGAATTTCTGAAAATTTATCTCAGCTGAATTGGGAACGAAACCAGGCTTTTCAACTGCCTTTTACACCCGAAAATGCCCGCCCAGCAATTTACACCTTCGATGGAGATGTATATACCGGTCTCGATGTATTCAGTCTTCCAACTTCTAAGATAGGAGCCTTACAAAATCAATTGCGGATTCTATCGGGTTTATACGGACTTTTGAAGCCCTTGGATTTAATTCAAGCCTACCGTTTAGAGATGGGAACTAAATTCCCAGTTGGTGCGAAGAAAAACTTGCCCGATTTTTGGAAAACTAAAGTTACCCAAATCCTGAACGATGAATTAGACGAAAATGAACTTCTCGTAAACCTAGCCAGTAACGAGTATTTTGCAGCAATCGATACCCAAGCGTTGAAAAACACCATCATCACCCCTCAGTTTAAAGATTTTAAGAACGGCAAACTCAAGATGATTTCGTTTTTTGCAAAAAAAGCCCGTGGGATGATGGTTCGGTATATCCTCGATCATGAGTGTAATACACAAGCCGATCTGTTAGGGTTTAATACAGACGGTTATCAGTACAGCGAAGAACATTCCCTAAACGAATTGCAGCCTGTTTTTATCCGTTAGGATTTCGCTCTCTTTTTTTTATTTTTTTTCCGGTTTCTTCGAACACCCGAAGTACCTAAAATAATTTTCCCGCGACGGTTTTATACATAAAAACCCATTCCAAAAAAGAAAATACAGAAAGTGGTTTCCACCAAGTGGAAACCGAATAAAAACGAGTTTTTGGGAATACGTAGGTCATGGTGTAAGAATAGATTTGGGTCTATGCTACACTAAAGATATAAAAAAATACAAAACGTGGGTTTAGACTCTGATGGAGCGCACAAAGGTTTCGATCTGGTCCACACCCTTTTCTTCTAAAAATTTGATGAAGGCAGATCCAATGATGGCACCACGGGAATGCAAACTAGCCGCTTCATAGGTTTCGGCATTGCTGATCCCAAAACCAACCACGGTGGGGGTGTTGAGGTTCATTTGGGCGATGCGCTGGAAATAGTCGGTTTGGGTGTTGCCGAAAGTACTTTGTGCTCCGGTCACCGCTGCACTCGACACCATATAGATGAAGCCGTTCGAAACCTCGTCGATATAGCGAATGCGTTCTTCGGGAGTTTGGGGGGTGATGAGGAACATATTGTATAAACCGTGTAGGTCAAAGAGTGCTTTGTATTGCTCGTGATAAACATCTACGGGAAGATCGGGGATGATGAGTCCGTCGATACCCACCGCTGCACAGCGGGCTAGAAATTTTTCAATACCGAATTGCATCATGGGGTTAAAATAGCCCATAAGCACCAAGGGAATGCTGATGTGTTCCCGTATGCCTTCCAATTGGGTAAATAACGTTTTGGTTGTCATTCCATTGCTTAGGGCTTGGGTAGAACTTTCTTGTATGGTGGTTCCATCGGCCAATGGGTCGGAAAAAGGCAAGCCAATTTCGACCATGTCTACTCCAGCGGCTTCCAGCTTTTTTAGAATAGGCACCGTGTCTTCAAGGTTGGGAAAACCTGCAGAAAAGTAAATGGACAATAGTTTTTTGTCTTCGTTGAATTTTTGATCGATTCTATTCATTACAATTTAAAATAATCAATATAGGTATCCAGGTCTTTGTCGCCACGCCCGGAACAGTTAAACACAATAATTTCTTCTGGCCCAAATTTACGCACATCGAGTGCTGCAAAGGCATGAGCCGTTTCTATGGCAGGAATAATCCCTTCCATTTGGGAGAGGGTAAGTCCCCAGTCCATCGCCTCTTGGTCGGGAATGGAAATGAATTCTGCCCGCTTGCTTCTAAACAAATGTGCATGCATGGGACCAACGCCTGGATAGTCCAACCCAGCAGAGATGGAATAGGGTTCCGTGATTTGTCCGTCGGGAGTTTGCATCAACAGGGTTTTACTCCCGTGGATGATGCCTTCTTTCCCAAGGGCAGAAGTGGCTGCACTCTCGCCAGAATCGATGCCCTTTCCGGCAGCTTCTACGGCGATAATATTGACACGATCATCGTTGAGGTAGTGGTAGTAAAGTCCAGCGGCATTACTTCCTCCCCCCACACAGGCAATCACATGGTCGGGATAGTCGCGACCTTCTTGTTCTTGGAGTTGCCATTTGGTTTCCTCACTAATGACCGATTGAAAACGAGCGACCATATCGGGATAGGGATGTGGTCCAACCACCGAACCAATGATGTAGTGGGTATCTACCGGATTGTTGATCCAATCGCGGATGGCTTCGTTGGTGGCATCTTTAAGGGTTTTACTCCCCGACTGTGCCGGACGTACCGTTGCGCCTAACATTTTCATTCGCGCTACATTGGGTGCCTGACGTTTGATGTCCAATGCCCCCATATACACAATACATTCAATACCCATCAAGGCACAAACCGTGGCCGTGGCTACACCGTGTTGCCCTGCACCTGTTTCGGCAATGATGCGATTTTTCCCTAGGCGCTTGGCCAAAAGAATCTGTCCAATGGTATTGTTGACCTTATGGGCTCCAGTATGACATAAATCTTCCCGTTTGAGGTAAATCTTGGTGTTGTATTTTTCAGACAGTCGCTTGGCGAAATAAAGTGGTGTTGGGCGACCCACATAGTCTTTGAGCAAGGCGTCAAATTCTTTTTTAAAATCTGGATCGGCTGAAATTTTTAAATAACTTTCGCGAAGTTCGGCTACATTTGGATAGAGCATTTCGGGGATAAAGGCTCCGCCAAAGTCTCCGTAATATCCTTTTTCATCTACATTATAGTTCATACAATTCGTTTTTAAATTGTGTTAGTGCATCCATATTTTTACGTGCGGGAGCGAGTTCAAATTTACTATTTACATCAATAGCATACAGCGGCAAATCGGTATTTAATAAAGCCTTTATTTGGATCGTATGTTCGAGACCAATTCCTCCACTAAGGAAAAAAGGTTTTGTGGACGGATAGCTCGCAAGAATACTCCAATCAAAACCATAGCCATTGCCGCCGGGGAGTTCTCCTTTGGTGTCGAATAAGTAAAAGTCACAACAGTTTTCATAAGGAGCTAAACTTGTGAAATCAAAATGATCTTTGATACTGAAAGCTTTGATTACTTCTACATCCAAGGACTGTACGTAAGAGCAATATTCCGGAGTTTCTTTTCCGTGTAATTGCACAGCCTGTAATTGGTGCTCTTTGATGATGGTTTCTATATAATCGATGGTAGCATCTACAAAAACACCAGTTTTTTTAATATGCTGGGGGAGGGTTGGGGTTGTTCCCTCTACAAAACGAGAGGAGGGTGCCCAAAAAATAAACCCCATATAGTCGGGAGTTAAAGCCGCAAGCGCTTCAATGTTTTCAGTTTCCCGCATGCCACACACTTTAAGCTTCATCTTCAATGGCTTTGATGAATGCAGCAGCACTTGCACCCGGATTTTCTGTTTTCATAAAATTTTCGCCAACCAAAAACCCTTGGTACCCATAAGTTTTTAAATCAACAATAGCAGCAGCAGTACTGATCCCACTTTCCGAAACCTTTACAAAGTCTGAAGGGATTTGATCAACGAGTGTTCGGCTGGTGTCGAGGTCAACTTCAAAGGTTTTGAGGTTGCGGTTGTTTACCCCAAAAAGATCTAGAGAGGGCATAACCGACTTTTCCAGTTCTTCTAAATTATGTACTTCCAATAACACTTCTAAACCCAAACTTTGTGCGGCTGTGGAAAGCTGTTGAATTTCGTTTCGAGTCAATACGGAGGCGATTAATAAAATCACATCCGCCCCATGTGCCTTTGCTTCGATAAGTTGGTATTCATCGACAATGAATTCTTTGCGTAATAAGGGGAAATCGGTTACTGCCCGAGCAAGGGTTAAATCTTCGAGGGAGCCACCAAAATATTTTCCATCGGTCAAAACCGACATGCCACAAACACCGGCAGTTTCATAACCCTGAGCAACATCGGTTACCGAAAGAGAGCTGTTGATGTTTTGCTTGGAGGGTGATCTCCGTTTATGTTCTGCAATAATCCCCGATTGACTTGCTTGCAAGGCCGCCGCAAGGGAAGAAGTTGTTCGTCCAAAAAGGGGAGATGCTTCCCAGTAGCTAATTGGGAAAAGTTGTTTGCGTAAGGCAACTTCAACTTTTTTATCTGCTATTATTTTATCTAAAATAGTCATTAGAGGCTTAATTTTTGGAGGGTTGTTAAGGCGTGTAAGGCTTTGCCGCTCTGTAAGGATTCTTTTGCTTTTTCAAAACCGTCGATTGGGCTAAGATTCAAAGCCGTTGCAATGGCCATTCCAGCGTTGGCACAGATAACGTTTTGTTGTGCTTGTGTCCCCTTGTTTTGGATAACATTCATAAAAATTTCAGCTGAGGAGGCTACATTCGATCCTCCCGAAATATCCGAAGCCAGAAGCGACTCTACGCCAAAATCTGCCGGAGTCAATACGCGCTCACTGTTTTTGCTTAATGCTTTTGTAGGACCTATTAACGAGATTTCGTCATACCCTTTGAGGTCATACAGAACGGTAACCTGCTGTTCTGTTTTTTGAAACAGATAGTGGTAGAGGCGGGCCAGTTCTAAATTGAAAACCCCAGTCAATTGGTATTTCGGAAAAGATGGATTGACCAAAGGACCTAGCATATTGAAAAATGTTTTTACTCCTAAATCCTTGCGAACGGGAGCTACATTTTTCATTGCTGGATGAAAAAGGGGAGCATGTAAAATACAAATTCCTGCTTGCTCCATACAGCCTTTTAAAAAGGCCTCGTCGTTTGAAAACCGAATGCCCAGATGTTCCAAAACATTACTCGACCCACAGCCCGACGAAACACCGTAATTTCCATGCTTAGCCACATGGATTCCTGCACCAGCAGTTACAAATGAGGAGAGGGTTGAAATATTAAAAGTGTCTTTTTCATCGCCTCCAGTTCCGCATAAATCTATGGTTTCGAATTCACTCAGGTCAACGGCAATACAAAGCTCTAGAAGTGCTTCGCGAAAACCTTCGAGTTCACTCAGACTTATACTTCGCATCATATAAACGGTCAAAAAGGAAGCGATCTGACTGCTGTTGTATTTCCCCTCTGCAATGTTGATGATCATCTGTCGGGCTTCTTCTTTGGAAAGTTGCTCGTGTCGAATCAAACGGTTGAGTGTGCTTTTCATAGTTTACGCATTAATCCAGTTTTCTATTATTTTTTTTCCATTGGGTGTGAGTACAGACTCTGGGTGATACTGAACCGCACAAACCTTAAATGTTTTGTGTCGTAAGGACATTAACTGACCTTCATCGTCAAAAGAAGTAGCAATCAACGTATCGGGAAGTGGTGTTTGTACTACCCAAGAATGGTACCGACCCACTTCAAAGGTCTTGGGAAGATCGGTGAAAAGAACATCATCTTTAACAATATTAATCGGGGTGGCAACCCCATGGTACACCTTATCTAAGTTGATGAGTTTAGCTCCAAACACTTCGGCAATTGCTTGTTGACCCAAGCAAACACCCAAAATATTCTTGGTAGGGGCATAGCGTTCGATAGCTGCTTTTAGTAAGCCAGATTCTTCCGGGATTCCCGGTCCGGGCGAAAGTACGATGTGGTCAAATGCTTCAAGTTCATCCAAGTCAAATTGGTCGTTCCGTTTTACGGTAACATCGCAATGCGACTCTTCTAGGTAGTGCACCAAATTATAGGTGAACGAATCATAATTGTCAATAAGGAAAACTCTTTTCATATTAAACGTCTTCGGCTAAGGTTAAGGCTTTGTCTAAAGCCCCTAATTTATTATATACTTCTTGTAGTTCGTTTTCGGGAACAGAATCGGCTACTATTCCAGCACCGGCTTGATAGTGTAGTTCTTGATTTTTGGATAAAAAAGAACGGATGATGATGGCGTGATTGAAATTGCCTTTAAAGTCCATATATCCAATGGCGCCTCCATAGAAATTCCGTTTTGTTTTTTCGTAGCGGTCGATGAGTTTTAGTGCATTGTGCTTAGGCGCTCCACTAAGGGTTCCTGCAGGGAATGTATCGGCAACAACCTGAAAGGTTTTAGCAGCCTTTTTCATGGTACAGGTTACTTTAGAAACCAAGTGAATCACATGAGAGAAAAATTGAACCTCCCTGTTTTTTTCTACAACCACCTCAGAACCATTTCTACTCAAATCGTTCCGAGCTAAATCGACCAGCATTACATGCTCACTATTTTCCTTTGGATCTTTGGCGAGTTCTAATGCAGCTTGCTTGTCTTGCTCATCATTTCCTGTTCGTTTAAACGTTCCTGCAATGGGATGTATCTCTGCTTTCCCTTCTTCTACAATGATTTGAGCCTCGGGTGAACTTCCAAAAATCTTGAAATCTCCGTAGTCAAAAAAGAAGAGATAGGGGGAAGGGTTGATGGAACGCAGCGTACGGTATACATTGAATTCATCTCCTTTAAATTTCTGAGAAAAACGACGGGAAAGAACCAATTGAAAGACATCGCCACGGAAACAGTGTTGTTTCCCTTGGTCCACAAATTTTAGGTATTCTGCATCTGTTAGATTTGAAGTTTTGCCACCTACTTTCTCAAAAGAAAATCGGGTGCTGTTTTTGGCTTCAAGCAATTGTTCTATGGTCTCAATATTATGCTGTTCGTTATATACATGGGAGAACAAATGGGCTTCATGATTGAAAAGACTAATCGCAATGATGTTTTGATATACAGCATAGTATATTTCGGGAATATCGAGCCCTTCTTTTTCTTGGTTCAATTCTAGATTTTCGAAATGCGCTACCGCATCGTGGGCGATATAACCAAAAATACCGTTACTAATGAATTTAAATGGGTAGTCTTCACTCTCAAATTGTTGTGAAAATTGATGAATGCGTTCTGGGATATTGGTATCTGCCTTTAGGGTTTCACTTGTGCGCTCGCCGTTTGGGTACTGAATGCTGAGCTGTTTGTTTTTCAATTCTATGGAAGCAATAGGATTACAACAGATGTACGAAAAGTTTTTGTTGTTCGCATGGTAGTCGCTACTCTCTAGAAGCAAACTGTGCGGAAAAACATCTCGAATCTTTAAATACGCACTTACTGGTGTCAGCGTATCTGCCAGTATTTTTTTATGTTGCGATTGTAATGTAAAGGTCTTCATAGGTCTAAAATTAAAAAAGGCTTGTCGTGATGACAAGCCTTTGATATATTGAAATAGCGTTGATCACGAATAAATTAATTTATTCGTTCCACCATGCTGTAAAATTTGTATTTCGTTTCATTGGTTCAAATATAGCTCAAAATATTTTTAATCCAATAGAATCACAAATTATTTATTAAGGTGTGATCCATCGCAATATCCTTCTGGATTTTGTGTGTTTCCACAGCCGCATTTTGGTCGTTCTGCTCGCATGATGTTTATAGTTTTAAGGTTACGTCTAATTCGAAGTCGTTGTAAATTACTTTATCTCCGAGGTTGTCAAAGAAAGAAGTAGATCCATAACGGATGTCGTAAAGCGATCGGTCGATGATTACTTTTGCCGTTGCTTCTCCAACACTTATTTGAAGATCAAAAGTTGCAGGGTTTGTTTTTCCTTTGATGGTGAAATCGCCTGTTACCGTGAACAAACCAGTCCCTTTCGCTTCAACTGATGTGAATATTAACGTTGCCTCAGGGTGTGTAGCTACCCCAAAAAAGTCATCTGATTTTAAATGTCCTTTAAGTTTCTCAGCATATTCTCCTTCAATATCAGTAACGGTCATTGAGTTCATGTCAACGGTAAAAGATCCACCCCTTAGCACTTCGCCTTCCATTTCTAATTTCCCAGATACTAGGCTGATGTTTCCTTCGTGTTGTCCAGTAACTTTTTTACCCAACCAGTGAATAGAGCTTTCTGCCGCATTGATTGTAGTTTCTTGTGCACTTAGGTTTTGGATGCTAAAAAAAGCAGCTGTTGCTAAAAGTAGGGTTGCAATTGTTTTTTTCATTTTCGTTTCTTTTTAAATTATAATTTATTTTCTGATATAATGCTGGTTTGTATTTTAGAAAGAAGTCGCATCAATTCTTCTTTCTCCTTATTATCTAAGTTGTTCATTAGAAACTGTTCTTTAGTTTCTAGTTTGTCATCTAGTGAGTTCAATAATTCAAGTCCTTTTTTGGTTATGAAAATCTCAATCTTACGCCGATTTTTTTCACACACAAAGCGATTTACATAACCGCCTTCGATAAGTTTGTCGATCAGACGAGTTGTGTTGCTCATTTTATGAATCATCTGTTCCTGGATGGTCGACAAATTGGCTGCTTCTCCTTTTCGTCCCCTCAGTATACGCAATACATTGAATTGAGGTAAAGAGATCCCATGGGTTTTAAATAGAGCAGAAAGTTCATCGTTGACTTTATATCCACTCCTCAAAAGGCTTATCACCGTTTCTTTTGTTAATTGCTTACTCATGTATTGTACTTACAATATTTGTAGGTACAAATATATAAAAAGAATTTAAAAAACAAAAGATAGCATTGAAAATAATGTTTTGAAGATCCATCAAATCCAATTACATTTGATTAAAATTAATTAAGATGAATAATCTAGATCAAAAAGAATGGGTAGCCTTAATGGAAGAAACGCCGGATGCAATCCTCTTGGATGTGAGAACAGAAGAGGAGTATGAGTCGGGTTACATCAAAGGTGCACAGCTGATCGATATAAGGCAACCACAAGAGTTTATGGATGCAATTCAGGCATTGGACAAAGACAAATCTTATTTTGTTTACTGTCGTTCTGGTGCTCGAAGCGGACAAGCTTGTCAACTATTAGGACAATTAGGAATTGCTTCGGCCTTTAATTTGGATGGCGGAATAATGGCATGGACGGGAGCTGTTGAAGTATAGTTTAGGTTAAAGTCTTTTCATTGCCCCAAGCCTATGAAAGAAGATTTTTTACACTTTTTGTGGAAGCATCAAAAATTTCCTCACGACAACCTTGTTACTACCCAAGGTTCATCTTTGCAGGTCGTGAAACAAGGGGTTTATAATACTCAAGCCGGACCAGATTTTTCTAATGCTCAATTAAAGATCGATCAATTGGACTGGGTTGGTCATGTTGAAATTCATTTAAAATCATCCGATTGGTTTGCGCATCAACACCATCAAGATTCTAATTATGATGCAGTAATCCTGCATTTGGTTTGGGAGGATGATGTTCCGGTGGTTACACAATCGGGTATGCCGCTTCCTAGCTTGGAGTTGTCTAAGATTGTTTCCCCAATTTTAATAAAACAATACAAGAAGCAATTTTTGTAACGACCCCAATGGATTCCTTGTGAAGAACAGATCCATACGATCGACAGCATGATTTGGACACATTGGAAAGAGCGTCTCTTTATAGAACGTATTGAACGCAAGTCTAAGCTGATCGAGGAATTGTTGAAACAATTCAAAAACGATTGGGAGGCAGTTTGTTTTATGCTACTCGCCAAAAACTTTGGCTTGAATGTAAATGGGGCCTCTTTTCTTGAAGTAGCCAAGGCCATACCCTTCCATGTGATTCGAAAAAACTGGGATGAGGTAGGAAAGCTCGAAGCCTTGTTTATGGGTATGTCGGGCATGTTGAATCCACCCTACAATGATTTCTATCAAGAAACCTTAGGAACAACCTATTCCTATCTAAAACGTAAACATCAATTCCAAACAATAGAAGGCCTAAGTATGCAATACAGTCGGTTGCGGCCTATTAATTTCCCAACCATTCGCTGGGTACAATTAGCTCAATTATATAGTTCAACCCAAGGGCTCTTCTCTCGGTTTATCCAAAAAGAAGATCAGTTCAATACCGCTTGGCTTGCAGCGGTTCGAGTTTCCGACTATTGGAAAACCCATTATGTCTTTGGCAAAAGTTCTACGGCAAGAAATAAAGTCCTTTCTAAAGCCTTCCAAGAGCTGTTGTTGATCAATACCATAATTCCATTGAAATTTGCCTACGAGAACCACAGGGGTAATGACCCTTCGGAACTCGTTTTTGATTGGGCGCAGCAAATAAAGCCGGAGAAGAACAGTATTGTTTCTGGATTTGAGAAATTAAAAGTGAGCGCAACTTCCGTTTTGGATTCACAAAGCTTAATTCAGTTAAAAACGACCTATTGTGATATGAAAAAATGCTTAAATTGCACCGTCAGATATACCTTATTAAGTAGAACCTCTAAACATGAATAAAATAAGACATTGGTTGGAAAAGCATGGCTTTGAAGTAAGTAGTCGCTTTGCAGATACTTTGGGCATGAAAGTTAAGAATGTCCGTCTGTTTTTTATTTACGCATCTTTCGCAACTTTTGGAGGTTTTTTTGGTCTCTACCTGACCCTTGCCTTCTGGATGAAATTGAAGGACATGATCTACACAAAACGCACCTCTGTTTTTGATTTGTAATAAATGACTTTGGATTAAAGTTTGTTTTCTAACCTAATTTTTCGATCTTGGTCATCAACTAATTTAGAAGATTACAAACTATGAAGTATCTCACAAACAAATCGAAATACCTATTCCTACTTTTATCGGCTCTTTCGATCCCCTCAATTTTTGCTCAAGAAAAGGGGTTAGATCAACAAATAGATGAGGCCTTTAAGCCTTTTTCAGATACCATTTCAAACATCATATTTTTCGAAATTTTAGGCACTCCCTTTGTTTTAATTCTCTTGGTTGGTAGTGCATTGTTTTTTACAATTTATTTTGGTTTTGTAAACATCCGAAGGTTTCCAACAGCAATTAATGTTGTTCGTGGAAAATACGACGAATTGGATGAGGGTCATGGTGGAAAAAAATCTGGTGAGGGTGATGAAGGCGAGGTAACGCATTTTCAGGCGCTAGCAACTGCTGTTTCTGGTACCGTTGGGAATGGAAATATTGCTGGTGTTGCATTGGCTATTGCTTTGGGTGGCCCTGGGGCAACTTTTTGGATGGTTATTTGTGGCTTATTGGGAATGTCGTCTAAGTTTGTCGAATGTACCCTAGGAGTTCAGTATCGAGATGTTGGTGAAGATGGAACCATTTATGGGGGTCCAATGTATTATATAAGTAAAGGTTTAAAAGAAAGAGGCTTTACAACCTTAGGGAAAGTTGCCGCTGTATTTTTTGCGATTTTCTGTATTGGAGGTTCGTTTGGTGGCGGAAACGCTGCTCAATCCAATCAAGCCACCATTGTATTAAAAGATTTAATGAATTTGCAGAGTACTGCAGCAGGCTTTTGGATCGGTATTGTCCTCGCTATTTTAGTCGGTATCATCATCATTGGAGGAATCAAAAGAATTGCACAGGTTACAGAAAAAGTAGTTCCTTTTATGGCTGTAATGTACGTTGTTGCATGTCTCTATATTATATTCAGTAATTACACCCTTATCGACGATGCGTTTTCGATGATTTTTAGAGAAGCTTTTAATCCAACGGCAATAGGTGTTGGAAGTTTTATTGGGGTTTTATTGGTCGGTTTTAAACGAGCAGCCTTCTCTAATGAAGCGGGTGCTGGTTCTGCTTCAATTGCACATTCAGCCGTTAAAACAAAATATTCGGCTTCAGAAGGGTTGGTGGCTTTATTAGAGCCCTTTATTGATACGGTAGTGATCTGTACCATGACTGCCTTGGTGATTATTATATTCAACTTCGGTGGTGCTTTTCAGTACGGAGGAGAAGGGGCTGTAATGATCGACGGTATTTCGTATGAAGGTGCTGGAATTACCTCCATGGCTTTTGCGCAATACATTCCGTATTCTAATATATTCTTAACAATAGCCGTTGTTTTATTCGCGGTTTCAACAATGATTTCTTGGTCCTATTACGGCTTACAATCTTGGAAATATTTATTCGGTAGAGGCCAAGCAGCAGATTTAGCTTATAAATTATTGTTCTTAACTTTTGTAATCATCGGAGCTTCTGCTAGTATGAATTCAATTTGGGCTTTCTCGGATGCAATGATCTTTGCGATGGTATTCCCAAATATGGTCGGTCTCTTTTTCTTGTTCCCAGTAGTTAAAAAAGAATTGAACAGATACTTAAAAGCGATTCGTACAATAGAGGACTAAAAAATGGAACAGATGCCAAAAAAAAGGTCATTCGCTTTTCGTTCGTTTCGAACACAGCGTGTGGCCTTTTTTTTATTTCTCGTATTGATCGGTTTTCAGATCTATCTGGAAAACACCCCACCAGAATAGGCGATCGATATTCTTGTTTTTGACGCTGCACTACAAGAGCAGATAGATTCAGCAAAACTGCAAAAGCAACAGCCTCGCATTTTTCCCTTCAACCCCAATTACATTTCCCTTTCAAAAGGATATCAGCTGGGACTTTCTCTAGAAGAAATAGAGCGCCTGCATCGGTATCGAGACACAGGAAAATTCATCAACTCAGTCACAGCATTTGAGCAAATAACCCAAGTCACTCCCAGTTGGCTAAAACAGTACAGCCCTTATTTTAAATTCCCCGATTGGGTGACTGCTGAGGTTGAGAAAAGAAAGAAACCCAAAGCCGTTGAGGTAAAGGATTTGAATACTTCCACAGCTGCAGATTTGACTCAAGTTCGTGGAATTGGAGCAGTGCTCTCTGAGCGCATTATTAAATACCAAACGCGCTTACAGGGCTTTGATGAGCTCAATCAGCTCTACGAGGTATACGGTCTGGATTCTTTGGTCGTTGAGAATGTCAAGCGTCAATTTAAAATAAAAACAAAACCAAAGCGTACCAAAATACCCCTCGCTGTGGTAAGCTTAGAAGCACTTTTAAGGATTCCGTATTTGAGTAAATCAGAGGCAAAGAAGATCATTGGATTACGTACACGAAACCAAAATTTAACCTTAAAAAATCTTCGCTCTGAACCCGGTTTCGATTCCTTGAAAATAGAAAGATTAGCACTATATTTGCATTAAATATCATATTTATGAACCCAACTGCTTTCTCTTATGAGACGTCAGAATCGTTAGATTTAATAGCTGACTCAGCTCGAGATTTTGCCTTACAGTACATACAGCCTTACGTTCGAGAATGGGATGAATCCCAACATTTCCCTATGGATGTTATGCGTAAAGCAGGCGCTCTAGGTTTTTTAGGCATATTAATTCCGGAAGAATACGGAGGCTCAGGTTTGGGTTATCACGAGTATATAGCCGTAATTGAACAAATCTCTATTGTAGATCCGTCTATCGGACTATCGGTAGCGGCACACAATTCGCTTTGTGCAAATCACATTTACCTTTTCGGAAACGAATCACAACGTTCCAAATGGCTTCCCAAACTTACTTCTGGCGAGCATATAGGGGCTTGGGGGTTGACAGAACACAACACGGGTTCTGATGCAAAAGGGATGAATACTACTGCAAAAAAGCAAGGTGATTCTTGGGTTTTGAACGGGACTAAGAATTTTATTACGCACGGAAAAAGTGGTCATATTGCTGTGGTTGTCGCCCGTAATGGCGAAAAAGGAGACAGTAGAGGAATGACTGCTTTTGTAATAGAGCGCGGAACTCCAGGCTTTGGATACGGTAAAAAAGAAGATAAATTGGGAATGCGGGCTTCAGAAACTGCTGAAATGGTTTTTGATAACTGTATTATCCCAGACGAAAATAGATTGGGCGAAATAGGCGAAGGGTTTATTCAATCCATGAAGATATTAGACGGAGGTCGTATTTCAATTGGTGCCCTTTCTTTAGGAGTTGCCAAAGGGGCTTATCAAGCAGCATTGCAATATTCAAAAGAGCGGAAGCAGTTTGGACAACCGATCAGTTCCTTTCAAGGAATTTCATTCAAGCTTGCAGAAATGGCTACCGAAATAGAAGCATCGGAATTGCTGTTGCACAAGGCTGCATTCGATAAGATCCAGGGTAAGAACATTACCAAGATTGGAGCAATGGCCAAGATGTATGCTTCAGAAGTATGTGTGAAAGTTGCAAACGAAGCGGTACAGATTCATGGCGGTTATGGATTTACTAAAGACTATCCCGTAGAGAAGTTTTATCGAGACGCAAAGCTTTGTACCATTGGGGAAGGAACTACAGAAATACAGAAATTAGTGATCTCAAGAGAACTCTTAAGAGATTAAATAAATAAAAATTAGATTTATCTCAAAGGTTGTTTATCTTTGCGATCTATTTTAACGAAAGGAGGTGCATTATTATGTTAATTATACCAATTAAAGAAGGTGAGAATATCGATAGAGCTTTAAAGCGCTACAAACGAAAATTTGACAAAACTGGAGGCATGCGTCAATTACGCGCACGAAAGCAGTTTGCTAAACCTTCTGTCAAGAACAGAGTAAAAATTCAAAAAGCACAGTACATTCAAAAATTAAGAGACTCAGAAAGTCTATAATTTTAATTGCTGCAAAAAAAACAAACGTTGTTGTTCAAAGTTTTATAACTTTGAATAAGAACGTTTTTTTATGTCCATATCCCGCTATATCGAGTATATAACTTTTGAACGTAAATATTCGAAGCATACCCAACTTGCTTATTCAAAAGACTTAGAGCGTTTTCAGCAATTTTGTCAAGAAACTTTCGAGGAACAAGACATTGATCAACTGCCTTATTCCATTATTCGTTCTTGGATAGTAGCACTTGTTGAACAAGGGAAAAGCAACCGTACGGTAAACCGTAAAGTTTCTGTACTTCGTTCGTATTACAATTTTTTACTTCGAACGGAGGTCATCACGGTTTCTCCCCTCCGAAAACACATACCATTAAAGGAAACGAAGAAGGCGCATATCCCTTTTTCAGAAAAAGAAATGACCAGCCTTTTTGAAGGCAATCATTTCGAGGATAGCTACAAAGGAGTCCTTCAAAAAACAATCATCGAACTTTTATATGCTACTGGGATGAGACGAGCGGAGCTTATTGCACTCAAGAGTAGTGATGTTTCTTTTGAGACTGCTACGGTTCGGGTACTAGGAAAACGCAATAAAGAGCGCCTGATACCGATTATAAATACCCTATCGACAACACTTAAAACCTATCAAAAACTCGCTGAGCAGCACCCTAGTTTTGAATACAATAGTTTTTTTATTCAATCAGAAAAAGGAGGAAAAGTGTCTGAGAATTTTGTTTACAAAACCGTAAATGATTATATTAGTTTGGTATCTACAAAGGTTAAAAGAAGTCCGCATATGTTACGGCATAGTTTTGCTACCCACCTGCTCAATAAAGGAGCAGACTTGAATGCTGTAAAAGAACTTTTAGGACATGCTTCTTTGGCAGCTACACAAGTTTATACGCATACCAGTATCGATAAAATGAAAAAAGTATACGCCCAAGCCCACCCCCGTGGTACCGAAAAATAGTTTTAATTTAAATCCCTCAATTATGACAATTAACATTCAATCCATCAATTTTACAGCCGACGGTAAACTCATTGACTTCGCCAAGAAGAAAATCGAAAAACTCGAACAGTTTTATGATAAGATTTTAAGTGCAGAAGTTGTCATTAAGGTAGAGAATGCATCGGATCGAATTAATAAGTTTGCTGAGATTAAACTAAGAATTGTTGGAGATGATGTAATTGTTAAGAAAACTTGCAAAACCTTCGAAGAAGCTATTGATTTGAATGTCAGGGCAGCAGAGCGTATTTTGAAAAAACATAAAGAAACTTCAGTTAATTCGTGATTTTTTTGTGCAAATCATTTGAATCAAAAAAAATAAATATCTACATTTGCACACCGTTCGAAAGAACGGTGTTTTATACCAATAAAAGCCGATGTAGCTCAGCTGGCTAGAGCAGCTGATTTGTAATCAGCAGGTCGTGGGTTCGAGTCCCTCCATCGGCTCAAAAAAAGAATCGAATACGTATCGATTCACTCAAGAATTTAGTTCTTGTTTATTGAAATATTACCGGGGAGATACTCAAGCGGCCAACGAGGGCAGACTGTAAATCTGCTGACTACGTCTTCGCAGGTTCGAATCCTGCTCTCCCCACACCTAAAAACCTTCTTCGAAGGTTTTTAAACGCGAGAGTAGCTCAGTTGGTAGAGCGTCAGCCTTCCAAGCTGAATGTCGCCGGTTCGAACCCGGTCTCTCGCTCTTTTTATTGCCGGTGTAGCTCAGGGGTAGAGCGTTTCCTTGGTAAGGAAGAGGTCGGCAGTTCAAATCTGCTCGCTGGCTCTAATTTTCTACCACATTCCTATAAATACAAACTTTAGATTGAATCTTCAATAATGCTTTAAGTATTGTATATACACCAGTCTGTAGGAGCTTATTTTAAAAAAAAAAATCAAACCATATTTGGATGTCTTTGTAGAACTTCACTAGAAGCCCAATAAGAGTAACTCCAATAAGAAAATATTTGAATAGCTTAAGAACGCGATGCTTCATTTGGATGGTTGAAATGTTCCTCTAAAAATATTATTTTCTTTTTTCACCCATCCGTGTATTCCGAGAAACTTTTAAAGCTAACATCAATTAATTTTTCAGACTGCTATTTTTTATTGACTTTTGCGTGCAGCATCATCGAGGAAAATAAATTTTAGTTATAATTCATGCAAATAGTTTTAAATACCATCATCTTCAACTTAAAGTATTATGGTTTTTGGGCTTTGTATTTTATCATTGCACGTCTTTTATTTATTGGCTATCATGTTGAAATAACAAAAACATTAGAGCCCAACGAATTGCTTTATGTTTTTGTATACGGCTTTCGATTGGATTTGTCAATTGCTGCATACCTCGTAATCATCCCCTTTTTTTTAACGCTTTTCCGTTCTTTTCTTTCAGAAAAATCAGTACGTTTAGCGCATAGAACCTATTCTATTGTAATGGTTTTATTGATGAATATTTTGTTCGTAATGGATTTGTTTTTATACTCATATTGGAATGCTCGTTTGGACACTACGTTCATTCGTTACCTGAATACACCGGACTTGATGTTTGCTTCAATAGCGACCGGTAATCTCCTGTTGTTTACGGGACTGATTGTAGTTTTAACTTTTTTGATATGTTATGGTATGGGTTTCTTTTTCTATAAAGAGACAAATCATATCGATCGATCGCCAATCTGGGGTATTCCCGTATTAGCCCTCTTGATTGGCTTGTTGTTGTTTCCCGTGCGTGGTGGATTACAAACGATCCCGATCAATCAGAGTAATGTGTACTTTTCCAATACAATGTATGCCAATCATGCTGCAGTAAATTATGCATGGAACTTTATGCACGCCTTAACCAAACAGATTGATGTTAATGAACATCCTTTTATGGCATATGAACCTAAGAAAGCTAAAAGTATTTTAGAATCTTTGCGGCTGCCTTTATTATCAAAAGACAGTATTCTTGGTCCGATTTTTAAAATAAAAAAGCCTAATATTCTTTTTGTAATATGGGAAGGTTTTACAGCAAAGGTGATTGGGCCTAGAGAAGGAACTGCCGAAATAACACCACATTTCAATCGCTTGTCAGAAGAAGGGCTACTTTTTACAAACTTCTATGCAAATGGAGACCGAACGGACAAAGGGCTGGTAGCTTTGTTGAGTGGGTATTACCCGCAACCTAAAAAGAGTATCATCAAAATGCCGGTGAAATCTAAAAAACTCCCCTTACTTTCTCAAGCAACGAAAGCCATGGGGTATCACAACTCTTTTTATCACGGTGGAGATTTGAACTTTGGGAATATGAACACCTATCTTTTTGGAAAAGGAATCGATGAGATTTATGGGTCAGAGATTTTTGAAGGTAAAGATTGGAATTCCAAATGGGGAGTACATGATCATGTTCTCTTCGATCGGGTAGCAGTAGATTTCAATGATGCACCTCAGGAGCCGTTCTTTAAAACCATATTGACCCTTACGAGTCATGAACCTTATGAATTTCCTGGAGAATATCGTTTTGGCGATGATACTGAACTGAATAAATTCAAGAGTTCAATGGCTTATACCGATTGGGCTTTAGGCAATTTTATAGCTTTCGCAAAACAACAATCGTGGTGGGAGAATACAATCGTAATCATTACAGCGGATCACGGACATCCACTACCTCCGACTCCCGGGAATGATTTTAACGCCCCGAGTAGGTTTCAGATTCCCATGTTGTGGGTAGGGGGAGCCCTAGAGCCTAAAGGAACCCTAAACACGAACCTGGGTTCTCAAGTTGATTTGGCCTATACCTTGGTAGATTTATTAGGGGGTGATAATTCAATTTTTGAATTTGGAACACATTTGTTCAACTCCAGGAAGGAACACTTTGTACATTATGTATTCAATCAAGGCTTCGGAGCTATCAATGATTCTGGCTTCTTGGTGTATGATTTCATCAAGAAGGATGCAGTACAGTCGTCTGACTCGAAACAGGAAACGCTTAAAGCCAATGGAAAAGCAATATTACAAGCTACATACCAGGACTTCTTGGAAAAGTAAATACAATTTATGGAGATTAAAACGCATCATATAGTAACCCCCAAAACAGCTCGATACTCCGCCTATGGAAACCTAAGCTCAAAAACGAAGTACTTTTGGTTTGTATTGCATGGCTCTAATATGTTATCCGAACAAATGCTTTATAAGTTTAAAGAATTTGACCCAGAAACACATTTTGTTATTGCTCCAGAAGGTTTATCTCGTTTTTATGTTAATGGCTTTGGTGGAGAAGTAGTAGCCTCCTGGATGACCAAGCGCGATCGTTTAGAAGAAATTCATGATTTTTCAGTGTTTTGTTCGGCTCTGTATGACAGCTATGTTCAAAAACTCCCAGAGTCATGTAAGACGATCATTATGGGCTTTTCTCAAGGGGGAGTAACGGCAATGCGCTGGTTGCATCATTTGAATGTAACAGTAGATTTTTTACTTCCATACGCTTGTTGGATTCCTGAAGATATTGATTATGCAGCTGCCAAAACCGATTGGAGTAAAATTTGTAAAATCTTTACTTATGGCGCCGAAGATCAGTTTTTGAACGAGAAAAAAATCATTGAAATACAGGAAATTTGTAAGGCTGGAAATCTTGATTTTCACAACGAAATTTACACTGGGGATCATCGTGTAGATAAAAAGCAGTTGAAAAAGATTTTTAAGCAGTATATTGAACACTAAAACAGAACTACATTTATATGGCAGATACTACATTTTGGGAGGGATCAGAACAATACTTATGCGATAAAGAATTAGCGCAAGCCTTTCACATAGCACGAACCTTAGGAATGCCTTTGTTGATTGAAGGTGAACCAGGAACTGGAAAAACTGAGTTGCCCCTGCAGTTTGCTGCTAGTCAACAAACGGAAATGTTTGTATATCCAGCAGGATCTAAAAGTACCGTAGAACAGTTTGTTGCCAAGTTTGACCATGTAAAATATTTGAGGGATTCACAGATTGAAATCCTCAATGCGCAACGAAATGAGAAGGGCTTAGAAACCAAGCTTTCGACTGGCGGAAGGGATACAGAAAATTTATCAGATTATGTTGTGATGGGGCCAGCTGCCAAAGCATTCAGTACTCCGAATTCGGTATTATTGATCGATGAAATTGATAAAGCTCCCCGCGAGTTTCCAAACGATTTACTATATGCATTGAGTCATAGAAAATTTATTTTACCTGAATCAGGCGAAGTAATAGAAACTTCAGAGAAAGACATGCCGGCCATTGTAATTACGTCCAACCGCGAACAAGAATTACCTACAGCTTTTAAGGGCCGTTGTATTTATCATTACATACAATTTCCTGATGCAGAAAAAATGCGCTTGATTGTAAGTAAGCATCATCCTCAGGTTTCGAGTAAAATTGTTGATGCTTCGATGGATATTTTTTATCAACTGCGAAGGATAGGACTGGAACGCTCGCCCACCACACGAGAACTATTAAACTGGCTCCGTTTTATAAAGACCTTTACTACTCAAGAAGCACTCTCTAAAATCAATTCCTTGGATGGACTCGGTACATTGATTAAAACTCAAGCCGATTTGGAGCGTGTACAGCGTCAGTTTGGAAATGCTTCCGAACAAAGTTTCGGTACATTAAACTAGCCCAATGTTTGCAAAACTTCCAGAAGCATTTAAAAAATTTGATCTCGCAGTCGATGTGCGTGCCCTGCTGTTACTGCAACGAGCAATGGACAAAGGTTTGGTAAGAACCATTGGTGATCTTTTTAATGTACTGCGAACCTTTATAATAAAAGACCCTGAGCATATGGGGCCCTACACCAAGGCTTTTTACGCCTATTTTTTAGACATCAATATCCGACCCAACGACCGTTTGAACGATGCCATTCTTCGTTCCCAAACGTTTGAACAATGGAAGGAAACGAATTTTGGACGTATGGAAGATGATATAACTCCAGATGAATGGGTCAATCGCTTTTTAGATCAGGTACATTTAACACATTACGATATCAAAGAAGTATTGGATGGGCGTGAACTGTGGGATAAAGACAGGGGTGACTTAGAAGATAATCCGGAGGAAAATAATGAGGAGACTCCCAACCGACCTTTAGACCGCATGGCAGATTACTCCGATTTAACTTTGGAAGAGCTCATGCAACGCATGGAAGAGGTGAAAGAGCAGCAGAAAGGCGAACACAGCGGTGGAAGTCATTGGATTGGAACTGGAGGTATTTCTCCTTATGGCCATGGAGGCGCAGCAAAAGACGGAATTCGTGTTGGGGGATCGGGCGGAGGAAAAATGGCTCGTAAAGTTTTAGGGGATTCAAACTTTTTCCCTGTTGATTTGGAAGCCATTTTAAATGACAATAATATAGACGCAGCTTTAGCCTCTCTTAAAGGGATCATCGAAGAAACTGCTCAAGAAACCTTAGATGTAAAAGAGACCATAGAAAAAGGTTTGGAACGGGGAGGGCTTTTCATTCCAGAAATCAAAAACGATACCATCGATAAACTTCAGGTATTATTGATAATTGATAATGGAGGGTATTCGATGCATCCTTATATAAAATCGGTTCAAACCTTATTTAGGAAAATGAAAACCCGTTTTGCACACGACCTTGAAACCTACTATTTTCACAACACCGTGTACCGACAAGTTTTTAGCGATTCCCAAAGACGAAAATCACTCCCCATTGAACGCCTTTTATCAAAAGACCCCAATTACCACGTTTTTTTTATTGGTGATGCAGCTATGGCTCCATACGAATTGGATCGTGCAAGCCTAAACACCTACTCAGAAATTAAAGAGCACTTTAAAAAGGTAGCTTGGTTGAATCCTGAACCCGTTCGCTATTGGAATGGAACTCTTTCAACTCAAATCATTAAAGAATTACTCCCGATGTATCCTTTAACCCCCAAAGGAATAGAGCAAGCTGTTTTGGAAATGAATAGAAAAAAGTAAATACTTTAGTTTCCGTCGAAACCAATAATTTTCATTCTTTTAAGGGCACAATTAACTACTTCTGGGTCAATATTTAAATCTAAAAAACAGCCTTAATTCTACCCGCATAAAAAAAATAGGCAAAAAGTTGTAGAAAAGTAATTTTTAAATAAAAAAATTTATAAATTTGCACCTCTTAAAACATTAAAGAAAAACCTGTATTATGGCTAAAGAAACATTTGATCGGTCAAAACCCCACTTAAATATTGGAACCATCGGTCACGTAGATCACGGTAAAACTACACTCACTGCTGCAATTACTAAAGTATTGTCAGACGCGGGATTCTCTGAAGCGAGAAGTTTTGACCAAATCGACAACGCTCCTGAAGAAAAAGAGCGTGGTATTACTATCAACACATCACACGTTGAGTATCAAACAGAAAATCGTCATTACGCGCACGTTGACTGTCCAGGTCACGCCGATTACGTAAAGAACATGGTTACTGGTGCTGCTCAAATGGACGGAGCAATTCTTGTAGTTGCTGCGACAGATGGACCAATGCCTCAGACTAGAGAGCACATCCTATTAGGACGTCAGGTTGGTGTACCTCGTATTGTTGTGTTTCTTAACAAAGTTGACATGGTTGACGATGAAGAACTTTTAGAATTAGTTGACATGGAAGTAAGAGAATTACTTTCTTTCTACGATTACGATGGAGATAATACTCCTGTAGTTCAAGGTTCTGCTCTTGGTGCTCTTAACGGAGAACAAAAATGGGTAGATACTGTATTGAGCTTAATGACAGAGGTTGATCAATGGATCGAACTTCCAAAGCGTGATGTAGAAAAAGACGCATTAATGCCAGTTGAAGACGTATTCTCAATTACTGGTCGTGGTACTGTTGCTACGGGTCGTATTGAAACAGGTGTATTTAACTCCGGAGACGAAGTTGATATCATCGGTATGGGTGCTGAAAAACTGAAGTCTACAGTAACTGGAGTTGAAATGTTTAGAAAAATATTAGACCGAGGTGAAGCTGGAGATAACGTTGGTATCCTTTTAAGAGGTATCGAAAAAACGGATATCAAAAGAGGTATGGTAATCTGTAAGCCAGGTTCTGTAACTCCACATGCTAAATTCAAAGCTGAGGTATACGTTCTTAAAAAAGAAGAAGGTGGACGTCACACTCCATTCCACAATAACTATCGTCCACAGTTTTACGTACGTACCACTGATGTTACAGGAAATATTTCTCTTCCTGATGGCGTAGAGATGGTTATGCCTGGAGATAACTTAACAATCCATGTAGATCTAATCAGCCCAATCGCTTTAAGCCTTGGACTTCGTTTTGCTATCCGTGAAGGTGGTAGAACTGTAGGAGCTGGTCAAGTTACAGAGATTTTAGACTAAGAAAAAGTTTTTAAATTGATTCAATAAGGTGTCCCGTTTTACGGGACGCCTTTTGTGTCAAATAAAAACGGGTTTAGCTCAGTTGGTAGAGCACTGGTCTCCAAAACCAGGTGTCGGGAGTTCGAGCCTCTCAACCCGTGCATTAATAATAATAGTATCCGATGTCAGCAATTATATCCTATATAAAAGAGTCTTTTGAAGAATTAACGAATAATGTTTCGTGGACCCCACGAGCAGAATTGCAACGTCTTACAGTTGTTGTTCTTGTTTTTTCACTCCTATTCTCACTAGCTATTTGGGGTGCAGATACGGTACTATCAAGAGTTATTTCTGTTTACTTTAACTTAATCAACGGATAGATGTCTGAAGTAAGTGAGAAAAAATGGTACGTTGTTCGTGCGGTGAGTGGTCAAGAAGCTAAAATTAAAGATTATATCGCTTCTGAGATTTCTCGTTTAGGCTATGATCATCACCTAGAAGATATTTTAGTTCCGACAGAAAAAGTTGTTCAAATCCGCAACGGTAAAAAGATCAACAAAGAAAAAGTATATTTCCCCGGATATATTATGGTAAAGGCAGATTTGGTAGGTGAGATTCCTCACATCATCAAGTCGGTAACCAATGTTATTGGATTTTTAGGGGAAACCAAAGGAGGAGAACCAGTTCCTTTGAGATCATCGGAAGTTAGCCGAATGTTAGGTAAGGTAGATGAGCTTGCGCTTACAGAAGAGCATGCTGCAATACCCTATTCGTCTGGTGAAACTATCAAAGTTGTCGATGGACCGTTTAACGGATTCACAGGAACAATTGAGACGGTAAATGAAGAGAAACGTAAACTTGAAGTAATGGTAAAGATTTTCGGAAGAAAAACGCCATTGGAATTAAGTTATATGCAAGTAGAGAAAATTTAAATGTTACATATATATCGAATTGTTTAGAGCTTCCACTCTAAATTATTCTTAATCGTAAATTGAAACAATGGCAAAAGAAGTAGACAAGCTAGTCAAATTACAAGTAAGGGGAGGTGCAGCGAATCCGTCGCCACCGGTTGGACCCGCGCTAGGTGCTGCAGGGGTTAATATCATGGAGTTTTGTAAGCAGTTTAATGCTAGAACTCAAGATAAACCTGGTAAAGTTTTACCAGTTGTAATCGCTGTATATAAGGATAAGTCATTTGACTTCATCATTAAAACACCTCCGGCGGCCATTCAATTGATGGAAGCAGCTAAAGCCAAGAAAGGTTCAGGCGAACCCAATAGAGTAAAAGTTGCGTCAGTATCTTGGGACCAAATTAAAGTAATTGCTGAAGACAAAATGCAAGATTTAAATGCATTTACTATCGAATCGGCAATGAAAATGGTTGCGGGAACCGCACGATCTATGGGCTTCACTGTATCAGGAGGAGAGCCCCCTTTTTAATTTTATAAAGAAAGAAAATGGCACGACTTACAAAAAATCAAAAAGAGTCAAGAGCAAAAGTAGAAGTGAATAAAGTCTACTCTCTTGAAGAAGCTTCCGCATTAGTGAAAGAAATTACTAATGTAAAGTTTGACGCTTCTGTTGACTTAGCTATTCGTTTAGGAGTTGATCCTCGAAAAGCTAATCAAATGGTTCGTGGAGTAGTAACCCTTCCGCATGGTACTGGAAAAAATGTTCGAGTACTCGCTTTAGTAACTCCTGACAAGGAAGCTGAAGCTGTAGAAGGTGGAGCTGACTTTGTTGGACTGGATGAATATTTACAAAAAATCAAAGACGGTTGGACCGATGTTGATGTAATTGTTACTATGCCCAGTGTAATGGGTAAATTAGGACCTTTAGGACGTGTATTAGGCCCACGTGGTTTAATGCCCAATCCAAAGACCGGTACTGTAACTATGGACATCAAGAAAGCTGTTAGTGATGTAAAAGGAGGTAAGATCGATTTTAAAGTTGATAAAACTGGAATCATTCATGCTTCTGTTGGTAAATCTTCATTTACTGCTGACAAGATTATGGACAATGCAGCTGAACTGTTGAATACAGTGATGAAGTTGAAGCCATCTACAACCAAAGGAATCTATGTGAAGAGCATTTTTATGTCCAGCACCATGAGTCCTAGTATTTCAATTGACACTAAAATCGCTTAAGATTTTTTAAAACTAATTCGAATGACAAGAGAAGAAAAATCGCAAGTAATTGAAAAGCTAACCGCTGAGCTGACTGACGCTAAAACCTTGTATCTAACCGATACTGCAGGTTTAAATGCTAAAGACACCTCTGCGCTTAGACGTGCTTGTTTTAAGGCCGATATTAGATTATCAGTAGTGAAGAATACGCTTTTATTGAAAGCTATGGAAGCTTCTGATAAAGAATTCGGTGACTTAAAAGAAGTTTTAAAAGGGAATACTTCCCTAATGTTTTCTGAAGCTGGAAATGCTCCTGCAAAAGTAATCAAAGATTTTCGTAAGAAATCAGACAAACCCGTATTGAAAGGCGCTTATATTGAAGAGTCTGTATATATTGGTGATGATCAAATTGATGCTTTAGTAGCGATCAAATCCAAAGAAGAACTTATTGGAGAAATTATCACCCTATTACAATCACCTGCTAAGAACGTTATCTCTGGACTTAAGTCTAGCGGTGGCCAACTAGCTGGTATTTTGAAAACCCTATCAGAACGTTAGTCTGATAAAAATTTGTGTACGCACTCAACTAAATAATTATTTAAATTAAATTTCTAAACTATACAAAATGGCAGATTTAAAAGAATTCGCAGAACAACTAGTTAATTTAACAGTAAAAGAAGTTAATGAATTAGCTACTATTTTAAAAGATGAGTATGGTATCGAGCCAGCAGCAGCAGCAGTTGCTTCGGCAGGTCCAGCAGCAGGTGGAGGAGAATCAGCTGAAGAGCAAACAGAATTTACTGTAGTTCTTAAAGCAGCAGGAGCTTCTAAATTAGCAGTTGTAAAACTTGTTAAAGAACTTACTGGTCTTGGTCTTAAAGAGGCTAAAGGTTTAGTGGATAGCGCACCAGCTAATGTAAAAGAAGCGGTGTCTAAAGACGAAGCTGAAGGTTTAAAAACTTCTTTAGAAGAAGCAGGAGCTGAGGTTGAAGTTAAGTAATTCGCCCACCCTAAATAAATAAGGTTATTGCCTCTGGATTTTGTCTAGAGGCTTTAACCCTTTTATAGTTTATAGACACCCCTAGTCTTGAATCGCTGTTGAAATTAATATAAAACCACTCCTGATGCCGAGTATATTAAAGAATAGAGTAAATTTCGCTTCTGCCAAGAAGACCCCTCAATATCCAGATTTTCTAGATATTCAAATTAAATCTTTTCAAGATTTCTTTCAACTCGAGACCAAATCTGCCGAACGTGCAGAAGAAGGTCTTTTCAATACATTCAAAGAAAACTTTCCAATTACCGATACACGTAATCAGTTTGTTTTAGAATTTATTGATTATTTCGTTGATCCACCACGTTACTCTATACAAGAGTGTATCGAAAGAGGATTGACACACTCTGTACCCTTAAAGGCACGTTTGAAACTGTATTGTACAGATCCTGAACATGAAGATTTCGAAACCATTGTACAGGATGTATTCCTAGGTACAATTCCTTACATGACTCCAAGTGGTACTTTTGTAATCAATGGAGCTGAGCGAATTGTTGTTTCTCAGTTACACCGTTCACCGGGTGTATTCTTTGGTCAGTCATTCCACGCAAATGGTACTAAATTGTACTCTGCACGTGTAATTCCTTTCAAAGGTTCTTGGATCGAATTTGCAACAGACATCAACAATGTGATGTACGCTTACATCGATCGTAAGAAAAAATTACCAGTAACTACACTTTTCCGTGCAATCGGATATGAAAGTGATAAAGACATTCTTGAAATCTTTGACCTTGCTGAAGAGATCAAAGTTTCAAAAACCGCTCTAAAGAAAATTCTTGGGCGTAAATTAGCGGCTCGTGTTTTGAACACTTGGCACGAAGATTTTGTTGATGAAGATACGGGAGAAGTTATCTCCATTGAACGTAACGAAATCATCATCGATCGTGATACCGTTATTGAAAAAGACCACATTGAAGAAATTCTTGAAGCTAGTGTGAAAACTATTTTATTGCATAAAGAAGACGCTCATATGTCTGATTATGCAATTATTCACAATACCCTTCAAAAAGATCCAACCAACTCCGAAAAAGAAGCGGTTGAACACATATACCGTCAATTAAGAAACGCTGAGCCGCCAGATGAAGAGACTGCTCGTGGTATTATTGACAAGTTATTCTTCTCGGACCAACGGTATAACCTCGGAGAGGTAGGTCGTTACCGAATGAATAAAAAGTTAGGGAATAACGAAGGAATGGATAAGCTTGTTTTAACTAAACAAGACATCATTACTATTGTAAAGTATCTCATTGAATTGATCAACTCGAAAGCAGAGATCGATGATATTGATCACTTATCCAACCGTCGTGTTCGAACTGTAGGAGAACAACTTTCTTCTCAGTTTGGTGTTGGTCTAGCGCGTATGGCGCGTACAATTCGTGAACGAATGAATGTTCGTGATAACGAAGTGTTTACACCCATCGACTTGATTAATGCAAAAACATTATCCTCTGTAATCAATACATTCTTTGGAACGAACCAGTTGTCTCAGTTTATGGATCAAACGAATCCTCTAGCTGAAATTACACACAAGAGACGTCTTTCGGCTCTTGGACCAGGTGGACTTTCAAGAGAACGTGCTGGTTTTGAGGTGCGGGATGTACATTATACACATTACGGACGTTTATGTCCTATTGAAACACCTGAGGGACCAAACATTGGTTTGATTTCTTCACTTGGTGTTTTTGCTAAAGTGAATAACCTTGGGTTTATCGAAACTCCTTACCGTAAAGTAACAGATGGAAAAATAAACCTTGAAGAGACCATTTACTTAAGTGCAGAAGAAGAAGAAAGTAAATTAATTGCTCAGGCGAATATTCCTTTCGATGAAGAAGGAAACATTACGGCGAGTAAAATTATTGCACGTCAGGAAGCAGATTATCCTGTTATCGATCCTACAGATGTTGATTATACAGATGTAGCTCCGAATCAAATTGCTTCGATATCAGCATCTTTAATTCCTTTCTTGGAACATGATGATGCTAACCGGGCTTTGATGGGATCAAATATGATGCGTCAAGCAGTACCCTTATTGCGTCCCGAATCTCCGATTGTTGGTACCGGTCTAGAGCGTCAAGTAGCTTCAGATTCTAGAGTATTAATCAATGCTGAAGGTAATGGAGTTGTAGAGTATGTTGATGCTGATAAAATTACCATCAAATACGATCTTACCGAAGAAGAACAATTGGTGCGATTCGAAAGTGATACGAAAACGTATAACCTTATTAAGTTTAGAAAAACGAACCAAGGAACTTGTATCAACCTAAAACCAATTGTTAAAAAAGGAGACAAGGTTAAATTAGGTCAAGTACTATCACAAGGATATGCTACTCAAGACGGGGAGCTAGCTTTAGGAAGAAACATGAAAGTAGCCTTTATGCCTTGGAAAGGGTATAACTTTGAGGATGCGATTGTGATTTCGGAACGTGTGGTTCGTGAAGATGTATTCACATCAATTCATATCGATGAGTATTCTTTAGATGTACGTGATACAAAATTAGGCTCAGAAGAACTTACAAATGATATTCCGAACGTAAGCGAAGAAGCTACCAAAGATCTTGATGAATTCGGAATGATTCGTATTGGAGCTGAAGTTAATCCTGGCGATATATTGATCGGAAAAATTACTCCTAAAGGGGAATCAGATCCAACACCAGAAGAAAAACTTTTACGTGCCATATTTGGAGATAAAGCTGGAGATGTAAAAGATGCTTCCTTAAAAGCACCACCATCATTGCATGGAGTTGTTATTGACAAAAAATTATTTACACGTTCTGTAAAAGATAAACGTAAGCGAAATCAAGACAAACAAGAATTGGAAGAATTAGAAGACCAATTTGATGTGAAGTTTGATGATCTTCGTTCTATAATGGTAGAAAAACTATTCACCATTGTAAATGGAAAAACTTGTCAAGGAGTACAAAATGACTTGGGAGAAGAGATTTTGCCAAAAGGTAAAAAGTATACCTTAAAGATGCTAACAGCTGTAGAAGATTACACCCACTTAACTAAAGGTGTATGGACAACTACTGCTGCTATCAATACACTTATTGCAGATTTAATTCACAATTATAAGATTAAAGAAAACGATCTTCAAGGAGCACTTCGTCGTGAGAAGTTTACGATCAGTGTAGGAGATGAACTTCCAGCTGGAATCAAGCGTTTAGCAAAAGTTTATATCGCTAAAAAACGTAAGCTGAAAGTAGGAGATAAGATGGCGGGACGTCACGGAAATAAAGGTATCGTTGCACGTATTGTACGTCACGAAGAAATGCCTTTCCTCGAAGACGGAACCCCTGTTGATATTGTTCTAAACCCACTTGGAGTACCTTCTCGTATGAACATTGGTCAGATTTATGAAACTGTTCTTGGATGGGCAGGTCAAAAGTTAGACCAGAAATACGCTACACCAATTTTTGATGGGGCAAGCGCAGCTCAGATTGATACGCTTACCGATGAAGCTGGAATTCCAAGATACGGACATACCTATCTGTATGATGGTGGAACTGGTGAACGTTTTGATCAACCCGCTACAGTAGGTGTTATTTACATGCTGAAGCTAGGACATATGGTTGACGACAAAATGCACTCCCGTTCTATTGGACCTTACTCACTTATTACGCAACAGCCTCTTGGAGGAAAAGCACAATTTGGAGGTCAACGTTTTGGAGAGATGGAAGTATGGGCATTAGAGGCATATGGAGCTTCTAGTACGCTGCAGGAAATCTTAACCGTTAAATCGGATGACGTTGTTGGTAGAGCAAAAACATACGAAGCGATTGTAAAAGGAGACACCCTCCCCGAACCAGGATTACCTGAATCGTTCAACGTATTGATGCATGAATTGAAAGGTCTAGGTCTTGACATTCGTTTGGAAGAATAAGTAGAGAAGTTCACTTCTTTTATAATCATTATAAAAAAAAATAATAACAGGTAGTTATGGCAAGAAATAACGAAATTGTTACTCAAAAAAAATTCAATAAAATTTCTATTGGATTATCTTCTCCTGAAGTAATTTTAGGAAGCTCTCGCGGAGAAGTTTTAAAACCTGAAACCATCAATTATCGTACGCATAAGCCGGAACGTGATGGTCTTTTCTGTGAGCGTATTTTTGGTCCAGTAAAAGATTTTGAATGTGCTTGTGGTAAGTACAAAAGAATCCGATACAAAGGAATCGTTTGTGACCGATGTGGTGTTGAGGTTACTGAAAAGAAAGTACGAAGAGACCGTGTTGGACACATCAACTTGGTGGTACCTGTTGCACATATATGGTACTTCCGTTCTTTACCAAACAAAATAGGATACCTTCTTGGATTGCCTTCTAAGAAACTTGACATGATCATCTATTATGAGCGTTATGTTGTAATTCAAGCAGGTGATGCTAAGAATGAAGAAGGAGAATCCCTTCAGAAAATGGATTTCCTTACGGAAGAAGAGTATTTAAACGCTCTTGAAAAACTACCAGTTGAAAACCAGTATCTCGATGCTTCAGATCCGACCAAATTCATTGCGAAAATGGGAGCTGAATGTTTGATCGACTTACTTTCTAGAATCAATTTAGAAGAACTGTCGTACGAATTGCGTCACAAAGCAAATAACGAAACCTCGAAGCAACGTAAGACAGAGGCTCTTAAGAGACTTCAAGTTGTTGAGGCATTTCGTGATGCGAATTTACGTAATGAAAATCTTCCTGAATGGATGATTATCAAAGCGGTACCTGTTATTCCACCAGAATTACGTCCTTTAGTTCCATTGGATGGAGGTCGTTTTGCGACATCGGATTTAAATGATCTTTACCGTCGTGTGATTATCCGTAACAATCGTTTGAAGCGTTTGGTAGAAATTAAAGCACCTGAAGTAATCCTAAGAAACGAGAAGCGAATGCTTCAAGAGTCTGTAGATTCTTTATTTGATAATACACGAAAATCTTCGGCTGTAAAAACAGATTCGAATCGTCCTTTAAAATCACTTTCAGATTCATTGAAAGGAAAGCAAGGTCGTTTCCGTCAAAACTTATTGGGAAAACGTGTCGATTATTCAGCTCGTTCGGTAATTGTTGTTGGACCTGAATTAAAATTATTTGAATGTGGTCTTCCAAAAGATATGGCTGCAGAATTATACAAGCCTTTTATTACACGTAAATTAATTGAGCGTGGGATTGTAAAGACAGTAAAATCAGCTAAGAAAATTATAGACCGTAAAGAGCCTGTAGTTTGGGATATTTTAGAAAGCGTATTGAAAGGCCATCCGGTACTATTGAACCGTGCCCCTACATTACACCGTCTGGGTATTCAAGCATTTCAACCGAAATTAATCGAAGGAAAAGCAATTCAATTGCACCCCTTGGTTTGTACAGCATTTAATGCCGATTTCGATGGAGATCAAATGGCTGTTCACCTTCCATTAGGACCTGAGGCTATATTAGAGTCACAATTATTGATGCTTGCTTCTCACAACATTCTAAACCCTGCGAACGGATCACCAGTAACGGTACCTTCTCAGGATATGGTTTTGGGATTATACTACATGACTAAAGCGCGTGTTTCTACAACAGATCACAAAGTAGTCGGAGAAGGACTTACTTTTTATTCTGTAGAGGAGGTACACATAGCATACAACGAAAAACGAGTAGACCTTAATGCTACGATTAAGATTAGAGCAAAAGATTTCAATGAGGAAGGTGTTATCGAATACCAAATCATAGAGACTACCGTTGGACGTGTATTGTTTAATGAAGTAGTTCCTGAAAATGCAGGTTTCTTTAATGAAGTTCTTACCAAGAAAAACCTTCGGGAGATTATTGGAAAGATTCTTAAAGTTACTGGTGTTCCAGAAACGGCAGCATTTTTAGATAAAATCAAAAGTATGGGATATGGTTTTGCCTTCAAAGGTGGACTATCCTTTAGTTTAGGTGATATTATCATTCCACCAGAAAAGCAACCTTTGATTAATGAAGCGAATACGCTTGTCGACAGTATCAAAGGAAACTACAATATGGGTCTGATTACCAACAATGAACGTTACAATCAGATCATTGATATTTGGACCAACACCAATTCGCGCTTAACGAACTTAGCGATGAAGAGAATTAGTGAAGACCAGCAAGGATTTAACTCCGTATTCATGATGTTAGATTCTGGAGCTCGTGGATCTAAAGAACAGATTCGCCAGTTAACTGGAATGCGTGGTTTGATGGCTAAGCCGAAAAAATCGACTTCTGGAGGTGGAGAAATTATTGAAAATCCAATTCTTTCTAACTTTAAAGAAGGTCTATCGATCTTAGAATACTTTATTTCTACACACGGTGCACGTAAAGGATTAGCGGATACCGCTCTTAAAACTGCAGATGCAGGATACCTAACACGTCGTTTAGTTGACGTTTCTCAGGATGTGATCATCAACATAGTTGACTGCGGTACATTAAGAGGAATTGATGTGAAGCCGTTACGTAAAAATGAAGAAATTGTTGAACCTATTTCGGATCGTATCCGCGGTAGAGTTGCTTTATTCGATGTAATTAATCCATTGGATGGAGAAGTTATTGTTCCAGAAGGACAAGAAATTACAGACCTAGTAGCTGATCGTATTGATCAACTACCAATCGAATCTGTTGAAGTTCGTTCTCCGCTTACTTGTGAAGCGAAGAAGGGTGTATGTGTATCCTGTTACGGTCGTAACCTTGCAACCGGTAAAATGGTTCAAAAAGGAGAAGCAGTTGGGGTAGTTGCTGCGCAATCTATTGGTGAGCCAGGAACTCAGTTAACACTGAGAACATTCCACGTAGGTGGGGTAGCAGGTGGTAGTTCTCAAGAGAACGAACTGCGTGTGAAATTCAACGGTGTTGCCGAAATAGAAGATCTTAAAACAGTTAAAGGAAAAGATGCAGAAGGAAATGAAATCAATATTGTAATTTCTAGAACCTCTGAAATCAAATTGGTTGACAAGAAAACAAAAGTTGTTTTGAGTACCAACAACATTCCTTACGGTTCAACTTTGATGATCAAAAACGGAAGTACGATTAAGAAAAACGATCTTATTTGTCAGTGGGATCCTTTCAACGGTGTAATCGTTTCTGAATTTACAGGTAAAATTGTTTATGAAAATGTAGAACAAGGGGTAACCTATCAGGTTGAAATTGATGAGCAAACCGGATTCCAAGAAAAAGTAATTTCTGAATCTAGAAACAAAAAAGTAATTCCTACTTTGTTGATTCAAGATAATGAAGGAACCGTACTTCGTTCGTATAACCTACCCGTAGGTGCTCACATCATGGTTGATGATAATGAGAAAATAGAAGAAGGTAAGATCTTGGTAAAAATCCCAAGAAAATCTGCTCGTTCTGGGGATATTACAGGAGGTTTACCTCGTGTAACCGAACTTTTCGAAGCACGTAACCCCTCCAACCCAGCTGTAGTTTCTGAGGTTGATGGCGTTGTTTCTTTTGGTAAAATAAAAAGAGGTAACCGAGAAATCATTGTAGAGTCTAAATTTGGAGACATAAGAAAATATCTTGTTAAATTATCTAGTCAGATCTTAGTTCAAGAAAATGACTTTGTAAAAGCAGGAATGCCTTTATCGGACGGTTCTATTACACCGATTGATATTTTGAAAATTAAAGGCCCATCGGCTGTTCAGCAATACCTAGTAAACGAAGTACAAGAAGTATATCGATTACAAGGGGTGAAGATCAACGATAAGCATTTTGAGGTAGTTGTACGTCAGATGATGCGTAAGGTAAAAATCAACGATCCGGGAGATACCATTTTCTTAGAAAATCAATTGATTCATAAATATGACTTTATTACTGAAAACGATGAGTTGTTCGGAAAGAAAGTTGTTGAAGAAGCAGGAGATTCTGAAAACTTGAAAGAGGGACAATTGATTACCTCTAGAGACCTCCGTGATGAGAACTCAATTCTTAAGAGAGAAGGAAAAGCACTCGTTGTTGCACGTGATGCAAATTCTGCAACGGCTACTCCCGAACTTCAAGGAATTACACGAGCTTCGCTACAAACGAAATCGTTTATCTCAGCTGCATCCTTCCAGGAGACTACTAAAGTCTTGAACGAAGCTGCTGTTAATGGTAAAGTGGATACGTTAGAAGGCTTGAAAGAAAATGTAATTGTTGGACACAAAATCCCAGCAGGTACAGGTCTTAGAGAATACAATGATATTATTGTAGGCTCTAAAGAAGAATATTCTAGCTTGTTGATTAACAAAGAAGAAACCGAAGTAGAAGCATAAGTTATGAGTGATTCAAAGACAGAAGAACAGAAGATCAATATCGAATTAGATGAAGCTACGGCAGAGGGAACCTATTCCAACCTAGCCATCATCAACCATTCGGTATCTGAGTTTATCGTTGACTTTATTTCAATGATGCCCGGTGCTCCAAAAGCTAAGGTTAAGTCTAGAATCATTTTGACACCACAGCACGCCAAAAGACTACAAAAGGCGTTGAGTGAAAACATTCAGCGTTTTGAAAATGCAAACGGAGAAATTCAATTCCAAGAACAACCTCCGATTCCATTAAGTTTTGGCCCTACTGGGGAAGCATAAAAATCAATCCTCGACAGCAATGTCGAGGATTTTTTATTTCCAGTCCGATCCACACATTTTATCACCCTATTGCTTTAATGCCAAAAATTGGTACATTAGTGAAAAACTAATTTTATGGCTGATTCGACTTTTAAAAGCTTCAAGGAATTTTATCCGTTCTATCTATCGGAACACAAGAATAAAACCAGCCGCATCCTACACTTTATAGGCACTTTTTTGGTCTTGGGTCTTTTGGTTTTTCTGCTCCTTGCACAAAAAGAAGCCCGCTTTTGGATTGCACTCCCACTAACCGGTTATGGATTTGCTTGGGTAGGACATGCTTTTTTTGAGAAAAACAAACCCGCGACCTTCAAACACCCCTTGTGGAGCTTACGGGGCGACTTCACCTTGTTCTTCGATATTCTCCGAGGAAAACGGGGTTTTGATGCTGCAAAGGACTGAGGTGTGACACCAATGGTAATTTTGATTTGGAAATTAAATTAAAGAAAGCGTCTGTAAAAGATAAATCAGAGTTGGCTGCTCTTTGTATCGAATCCTATTCTAAAACCTATCATGACCATTGGGAAGACGGCGGTTTAGCATGGTATTTAGAAAGAGAGTTTGGAGATCAAAGAATAACACTTGATTTATCCACAAGCAATATCACCTATTATTTTATTCAATTCCAAGGAGACCAAATCGGCTTTATCAAGATCAATACTACTTCCTCTATTCTAGAAATTGAAAATGCTGTTGAACTGGATAAATTTTATATTCTATCACAATATACCGGAATGGGAATTGGAAACTTAGCTTTTGACGTATTGCTCCAGCAAACTGAATTACAGAGAAAAGAATCCATGTCTTTATGCGTGATTGATACAAATGTCAATGCAATCCGGTTGTATGAAAAACTCAAATTTAACTTTCACAGTAAAACAAGACTAGAACTCCCTTTTTTTAAGGAAGAATTAAAAGGAATGTATCGAATGGTAAAGGAGTTAGGTCTTGTTTAATAAACCATCCAAGAATATGTGGTGATGCTGCTACTTTGTGAGCTGATATTTACTGACAAGAACGGAAGCTGAAATATTTAAAATTCGCTCTAAATCTCTAATCATTTCTACAGTTAATTTTTTCTTTTTGTTTAGAATTTCAGAGACCCTACTTTTACCACCGATAATACCGATCAAATCTTTTTGTTTAAGATTCATTTCTTCCATCCTAATTTTAATAGCCTCGATTGGATCATTTGACTCCAACCCACTCCTTTGTTCGACATTATAAAGGCAATTAACTCCCAATCATAAGCAAAGGCTGCTTTGAAAATATTTTGTGGTCGATGGATGTCGGGTATGAGCTGCAGGTTATTCATGGAAAGAAACAGATTTGGGTACTGTGATACACTTAATATACTGAAATAAAATAAATTTATAAAACTTCTAAAACTCCGAAGTCAAATGAAACTTAACCGAAGGGTACTTCTGTTGTGTCATTTGAAGAGAAAAACTAGAATCTGCCAAAAACACCATTTGACCTTGTTTGTCTGTAGCTAAGAACTTTTGTTTTACACGTCTAAAGTCTGCAAACTCTTGGTTTTTTGGATCGGAAGGCTCCACCCAACAGGCTTTAAAAACATTGAGGTTTTCATAAGAACAAATGGCACCATACTCATGTTCCAAGCGGTATTGGATCACTTCGAATTGAAGTGCACCAACAGTCCCAATAATTTTTCGATTGTTCATCGACATGGTAAACAACTGTGCAACACCCTCGTCCATCAACTGGTCAATTCCTTTGTTCAATTGTTTCGATTTCATCGGATCAGCATTGTTGATGTATCGGAAGTGCTCTGGAGAAAAGCTTGGAATTCCTTTAAAATGTATTTGCTCACCAGAAGTTAAGGAATCTCCAATTTTAAAATTTCCGGTATCGTGTAACCCCACTATATCGCCGGGATAAGAAATATCAACAATCTCTTTTCGTTCTGCAAAGAAGGCATTGGGGCTTGAGAATTTTACTTTTTTATTGTTGCGCACATGAAGGTAAGGGGTGTTGCGTTCAAAGGTCCCAGAAACGATTTTAACGAATGCTAAACGATCCCGATGATTGGGATCCATATTGGCGTGTATTTTAAAAACAAAACCACTAAAAGCTTTCTCGTCAGGTTTGATCAAACGCTCTTCTGCTTGTTTCTGGAGGGGTGCAGGAGCGATATCAATGAAACAATCCAACAATTCTTGTACGCCAAAATTATTCAAAGCTGAGCCGAAGAATACAGGCTGTAAGGTTCCTGCTAAATATTCTTCTTGGGAAAAAGGAGGATATACCCCATCGACCAAGTCCAACTCTTCTTTTAGAGTTTCGAGCGAGCTAGTTCCAATAAGTTGTTCTAGCTCTGTATCCTCAAGAGAGTCAAAAGAAACGGTCTTGTTTTTGGATTGCTTGTTGTCTTCCAAAAACAGTTTAGCATTTTTATTCCAGATGTTATAGATTCCTTTGAAGTCATACCCCATTCCAATCGGGTGGGAGAGTGGGGTAACCCGAAGACCCAACTTGGATTCAATCTCATCCAATAAGTCAAAAGAATCCTTTCCTTCACGATCCAGTTTGTTGATGAATACGATGATTGGGATGCTTCTCATTCGACAAACCTCAACCAGTTTTTCTGTTTGTTCTTCCACTCCCTTGGCAACATCGACAACGACAATGACGCTGTCTACTGCGGTTAGGGTTCTGAATGTATCCTCCGCAAAATCTTTGTGCCCTGGAGTATCAAGTATGTTTATTTTTTTGTCTTTGTAGATAAATGCAAGAACTGAGGTTGCAACCGAGATTCCTCTCTGACGCTCAATTTCCATAAAATCACTGGTAGCCCCTTTTTTAATCTTATTGGATTTTACCGCCCCAGCCTCCTGAATAGCCCCTCCAAAAAGGAGTAATTTTTCAGTCAGTGTAGTTTTACCAGCATCGGGATGTGAAATAATTCCAAAGGTTCTCCTTCTTGCGATTTCTTCTAAAAACATGAATCTAATTTTGCCCAAAAATACGAATATATATAGGAAGTGTGTTTTAATTCAAACTAGGTTTTTGATAAATTAATTTTGTAATTTTGACAGGCATGGAAGAAGAAAAAGTTATCCTAGTTAACTCGAATGACGAACCGATTGGTTTGATGCCAAAAATGGAAGCCCATGAGAAAGCACTGTTACATCGTGCCTTTTCGGTTTTTGTAATCAACGGCAACAACGAACTGATGTTGCAGCAACGTGCACACCAAAAATATCACTCCCCGGGTTTGTGGACCAACACCTGTTGCAGTCACCAACGTGATGGAGAAGAGAATATTGAAGCTGGCCTGCGAAGATTACAAGAAGAAATGGGTTTCGAAACGCCATTAGAATACCTATTCAACTTTATTTATAGAGCTCCTTTTGACAATGGCCTAACGGAACATGAATTGGATCATGTGATGCTGGGACGCTTCGAAGGAGAACCTTCAATAAACCCGGAAGAAGTTGCTTCTTGGAAATGGATGGATATTGATCTGATTCATGCCGATTTAAATAATAATCCAGCAGATTATACGGTCTGGTTTGCGATTATTTTTGATCGTTTTTACAACCATTTAAAAGAAAACTCATGAAGGTAACCGTAAGTAGAAAAGCCCACTTTAATGCTGCACACCGCTTGTACCGAAAAGATTGGTCCGACGAACAGAATGATGCTATTTTTGGTAAATGCTCCAATCCTAATTTCCACGGACACAATTATGAATTGATTGTAAGCGTAACGGGACCTATAGATCCGGATACAGGTTATGTAATGGATATGAAAGTTCTGAAGGATTACATTAAATCCGAAGTTGAAGATGCCTTCGATCACAAGAATCTTAACATCGAAGTTCATGAGTTTGCCGATACAATTCCTACAGCGGAGAATATCGTTGTAGTTATTTACAACAAGCTAAAAAAGATTCTGACTAGTGAGCAGAGTATGGAAGTTGTTCTTTATGAAACACCTCGAAATTTTGTCACCTATTCTGAAAAATTATGAGCTTAAAAGTAGGAGATCGCATCCCTCATTTTGAATTACTAAACCAGCATGGGGAGCTTTTTAAAAGTGAAACCGTGTTAGGCGTCAAACCCCTTGTAGTTTATTTTTATCCAAAAGATGAAACCCCAGGATGTACAGCTGAAGCCTGTAGCTTTAGAGACCACTACGAAGATTTTTTACAATTAGGTGCTGAGGTAATCGGGATCAGTTCTGATGGCGTTAAAAGCCACCAGAAATTTGCTGCGCGCCACAAGCTTCCTTTTATTTTATTGTCAGATTCGAAGAAGAAAGTTCAACGCTTATTTAAGTTGCCAAAAATCCTCTTCGATTTGTATACCAAGCGGATAACCTTTGTAATTGACAAAGAAGGATTGGTGTCTTATGTGCATAGCAGTCTGATGCCCGATACGCATATCAAAAAGGCGTTGCAGCAATTAAAGTAGTCAAAAATGGTAACTTGCTGTTTCTGTGATTTGATGTGAATGTTCACCTCTTAAATCAAAATAATTTTCAATACCTTTACCAAAAATAAACAAGCATTATGGCTAGTAAAAAACAACTCAAAAAAGATATCAATAATAGCGTTGGTGCTTTGATCGAAGAAATCTACGTGTGGGAGCTTATGAATCCTAAAGGAGATTTTACGAAAAGTGAAAAACTGATTGATGAAGCAATCGTATTATTCGATGAATTGATCATGAAAATTCACGATTATGCTGAAGGTACTTCTGCTAAGAAACACTTCAACTCAATCGTTGAAGAATTAAACACAACAACTGCTGCTATCTCAGAAAAGATTACAAAGCTTAAATAAGTTACTTACTCTTTAACTTCCTTTAAAGAAGTTAGATATGCATTAAGCTCAGCCCCATAGGTTGAGCTTTTTACGTTTTCAGATAATTTGCTGTACAGGCTATCCAAGAATTTTGGATTTGCATCATTGACTTCATAGGCACCGATATAAGCTGCAACTTCTTTATCCGCATGGTTGGTGGCGTAGTTCAAAGCAAATAAATATCGTCGTCTCAATAGGTTTTTAGATTCTTTACTAAAGTTAGCTTCTCGTTCTTCTAGGCTCAGCGAATCTTCTTCTAAATACGCCTTGACAAGATCCAAGCTTTTATCATTAAATTTTTTGAGCATGGACTGGTATTCTTCTAATAACACGTGATTTTCAGACCCGGAGATTTGGGCACTACTATCAAAAGTTTTCAATAGAGTATTGATTGTGATTTCGCCTTTTTCACCAAAGAATTGTATGCGATCATTTAAGCTATCGCCATCTTCCTTTTCTAAATATAAATAATAGATCTCTGCAGAATCGAGGTCATCTCCTAGGGAAAAGGGTTTGTCTTTTTCAACTTTAAATGAATCGATGTTTACCAGAGCAGAATCTTGAACCTTTTGTAGGTATAAGGTACCTTTTCTTAAGCCGTCAATCGTACCGGTAACGCGCATTGCTTTTTTACTAGGTGAACCGCAAGAAATTAAGAGGCTTAAAATAAATAGTGTACAAAGGGATCTCATAAAACAGGTTGTTATTTGTTAAACCAATAGGTTAACTTAAAGGTTAAACTACGGACTTTGGGTACAAAAGTATCGGTTACAAAGTAATTATCATTATAAACTAGGTAAAAATCGGATAAGGGACTAAATCTCCATTGTAAACGAGAGTTAATTCCAAAATTTTCAGACTGAGAACTGTACTGGAAAAAGGTTCCCCAGAATAATTTTTTATTAAAGGTTACATCTGCTTTAGGTCCAATCAATATTAAATCGGCAGATGCATAGGGTGCAGGAAGTCTGATCTGATCAAAATTGAACCGCATACTTGCTGTAAAATAGGGTTGAACGCGATAATTCATTTGAGAAGACACCGAAAATTTAGTTCCGTTGTAGAAGCTTCCATAGGTACTTTTGATGTTGAAATTGAAAACGTCACTTCGATCCGATTGAAACGATACTTCTGCATCGTTATAATTGTATCCCGTCCGCCCTTCTAGAGGTACCTGTGCATTACTTCGTGTAGGGTCAAATGAATCGAGTAAGTAGGTATAACGATTGCTGTAGCGTAATTGAAGTCGGGCTTGATTTTTAAAGGAAAATTCAATGTTCGACCAGTTTCCACGATCGGTTAATAAATAATTATCTTTTGGACGCCCAACGTAATAAAAGGTTTGCGAAAGGTTTATGGAACGGAGGCTTTTGGATTTCAACCAAATGCGGTAGGTGTAGCGAAAATAGTTTTTTAAAATCCCCGTTCGGCGAATAAAACCTAAATCCGATTGGTAGTTGTCGCCTATACGAACCGCACCGTAGGATACAGAATGTACACGGGCATTGTATTCTAAGTTCAACCCAGACGCATAGGCTTCTTTTGGTTTATCTGGACTAAAAGACTGATGTAAAAATGTTCTACCGGTCCAACGATTACTCTTCGATGCCAAATTAAAGTCAACCCCAACCACACGATTAAAACTGTCTTGCCTATGTTCAAAATCAGGCGCACCCGTAGTCTGTCGATTCACAAAGATAAAGCCCAAATTGGAACGATCCAGCACCTTTTTCTGTAAGGTGAAAACAGTATTATTGTTACCTGCAATTTGATTGGTAGGATCTTCGGCAGTTTGCATATTCAAAAAGCCCAGACGTAAATCATTGTTTATTTTACCACTGAGTCGAACTCCAGCAATGATTTTATTTTCAAAGGTTGTTCCAGCGGTATCTTTAGCAACACCTATTCTTCTAGAAAAGAAAGGCTGTGCTTCTCTTCGATCTCCAAAATTCACAAATAAGTCACTGTTTTGAATAAAGAATTGCCTCTTTTCGGGTAGACTAATTTCAAATCGACTAAGGTTAATGACTTGATCATCTACTTCAACTTGCGAGAAATCCGGATTGATTGTCAAATCCAAGTTCATTCCACTTCCAATAGAAAGCTTGGCATCCCCCCCGTAGTTCAATATGTTTTTTTGTTCATCAAGATCAAAATCTTTTTGAACTGATCCGCCTACATACGGGATAAGGGCTACTGTTTTTCCAGACTTCTTCAAAGGTTTTTCGAAATTCAAAATCCCCATAAAAGCCATACCGGCTATGGTTTGATTTTGGGGTATGTTGGCCCATGTGTACCATTGTTTGGTGTGGGTATCGTGTCGATATAAATTCATTCGCCATTGAGTAGATCCTTCAGGGTATTGAATTGATTTTAAGGGTATTTTAATTTCAGATACGGTTTTTCCATCCTGCTGTGTAGCTTCAGTTTCCCATTTCACATCCCAACTTTTATTGAAATCTTTCTCGAAATCATTACCTCCATTCGATATTAAAGATTCTCTTTTTACGCCCAAGGGGTTGGTGCCAAACATAAAGCCGTTTGTTCCATCCATGAATGTATCTAGAATTAAGGTTACGTTATCATTACCAGCTCCGGAATAATCTCTTCGCAGGGATGGAATGATATAATCAGATGATTCTGAGTATGAAGTTACCAAGATATATAAATTGACATCATCGAAGAGGAACTTAGCTGTGGTTCGTTGTTCTGCTCTTAGACTGTCGGTTGGAAACCACTGCCAGAAATTAGAAATTTCATCAACAGTTTCCCAAACTTTTTCATTTTCAAAACCATCAATATTTATTTCTTGAGCTGTAAACTTTACTTGGGCTTCGAGGGGTTTTTGCGCAAAAGTCAGGATTGAAATTAGGCAAGATAATATGCAGAGTATTCGTTTGTTATTCAACCTAAACTTATGTATTTGTTATTTGAAGTCAAATTTAGGTATAGGAATTATATATTCTGTAATTAAATTACTTAAATGAGGTTTTTTATGCCTTTATTTTTCTAAAGGTCAAGTTAATTCGTCCACCTATTGCGCGTTTCGTTTTGGCAATCTGGTGCTGCCAGTGTTCTTGCATGGCACCTCCCATGATCAACAAACTCCCGTGACCCAATTTTATTTTTAAGCGCTCTTCTTTGTGTGTTTTGTGTTTGAGGTGAAAATAACGTTCTTCTCCAAAACTAACGGAAGCTATAATCGGGTGCTTCCCTAATTCCTTCTCATCATCCGAATGCCATCCATTACTATCCATTCCATTTCTGTATTGGTTCAATAATACAGATGTAAAATCATTTTCTTCTACCGTTTTAATTTTATCCAAAAGCCCTGCTAGTGTTTTCGACATGGGTTCGGGATTCATTTGAATCCCAGAATAGCTATACGGCTGTCTGTCTTTGCTGTGTAAAGAAGTCAATCGAGGTTGTGGATATGTTTTTCCGAAAATTGTAATGGGGTCTTGTCTCCATGGAATTTCTTGCAGCAAGGTTTGGAATAACATAGTTGCTTCTTCCTCAGTCCAAAAATTAGGGTAATAGCGCAATTCTGCATCCCGGAGTTTTGGAGTCCAAGGGGTTTCGTTTTCTGGAAAAAGTTCAAGCATATTCAAAAATACGGGTTATTTAACAATTTTCGTTATCCAGTTCTTTCAGCTTTTATTATCTTTTTTTTCTCAATCCTCAAATCAATTTTAAATGAATCAAAAACAAATATTTTTTGAAAATGCATCGGGTTACAAATTAGCAGCAAAGCTTGAAATGCCAGAAGAAGTTGTTATCGGCTATGCGCTTTTTGCCCATTGTTTTACGTGCAACAAGAATTTTCTAGCGGTCCGTAATATTGGTCGTGCCCTCAATAAAGCTGGTATAGCTGTTTTGCGTTCTGATTTTACTGGTCTAGGAGAGAGTGAAGGAGCTTTCGAACAAACCAATTTCTCTTCTAATGTGCAAGATTTAGTTGCAGCTGCTCGCTATTTAGAGGAACATCACGAGGCGCCAAAAATCATTATTGGACACTCTCTCGGAGGTGCTGCTGTTGTTTTTGCTTCACAATTTCTGCCTAGTATTAAAGCGGTTGCTTCCCTAGGAGCGCCATCCAATCCTCAGCATGTTACTCATCTTTTGAAATCTGGCATTACGGAGATTGAGAAGAAAGGAGAAGCAGTTTTGAAAATTGGAGGGAGAAAATTTAAGATTCAAAAACAGTTTTTGGATGATTTAAACGAAAAGAATATGGAACAAACCATCCGGGGTTTGAAACTTCCTCTTTTGGTTCTGCATTCTCCACAAGATACTACAGTGGGAATTGAAAATGCAGCTCAGATTTATCAAGCCGCCTGGCATCCGAAAAGCTTTATTTCATTGGATGGTGCCGATCATTTATTGACCGACAAACGCGATTCTTTATATGCTGGTGATATGATTGCACATTGGTCTGTACGCTATATCAATTTTTGAATGATTATCTTTAAACCAATAACCGACTAGATTTATTAACTTTAGACTGAATCTTGAAAGATTCCCTAATTTATATTCTTATGAAAGTTCGCACAGGTTTTTTCTTTTTATCCTTTCTTTCGCTTTTTTTAACGGGACTTATCTATCTCTTTTGGCAACCCGTTCTTTGGAGTTTGACGCTAACTGCCCCGATAATTTTATTGGGTTTTTATGATTTATCACAAAAAAGACAAACGATTCTTCGAAACTTCCCAGTACTTGGCCACTTCCGATATATGTTGGAGGCCATTCGACCAGAAATCATGCAATACTTTGTTGAGACGGATACCCAAGGACGTCCGATTAATCGTATGTTTCGAAGCCTGATCTACCAGCGGGCAAAGGACGTAACCGATACGGTTCCTTTTGGAACTCAAATGGACGTTTACCGTTCAGGCTATGAATGGATGAACCATTCGATGTATGCTTTGGATGAGTCTAAAATAGATACAAAACCCCGAATTGCTGTTGGTGGGAAGCATTGTAGGCAACCGTATTCTGCAAGCCTTCTCAATATATCCGCAATGAGTTATGGCTCGTTGAGTAAGAATGCCGTTTTGGCATTAAACAAGGGAGCCAAAATAGGTGGCTTTGCTCAAAATACAGGTGAAGGATCCATCAGCCCTTTTCATTTAGAACCTCAAGGCGATTTGATTTGGCAAATAGGAACAGGATATTTTGGATGTAGAACTAAAGAAGGCAGGTTTTGCCAAGATTCCTTTGCAAAGAAAGCGAATTTAGATTCGGTGCGTATGATCGAAATAAAAATCTCTCAGGGAGCGAAACCCGGGCATGGAGGAATCTTACCTGCTGCCAAGAATACACCTGAAATTGCAGCTATTCGAGATGTAGAGCCCCATATTGATGTGCATTCACCTCCCAGTCATTCTGCTTTTTCAAACCCTACTGAATTGATTGAATTCATTTCCCTCTTACGTGAGCGTTCCAACGGAAAGCCAGTGGGCTTTAAATTGTGCATAGGTAAAAAACAAGAATTTATAGACATCTGTAAAGCCATGATTGCTACTGGAGTTTCGCCAGATTTCATCACCATCGATGGGGGAGAAGGAGGTACAGGAGCTGCTCCAGTTGAGTTTTCAAACTCGCTAGGGGTTCCACTTCGCGACGGTTTGGCTTTTGCCTACGACACTTTGGTTGGCTATGGATTAAAAGATGAAATTAAGCTAATGGCTTCGGGAAAAATCTTAACAGGTTTCCACATCGCTCGTGCCCTTGCATTGGGTGCAGATATGGTGAGTTGTGCTCGTGCCATGATGATGGCAATTGGGTGTATTCAGGCCCTGGAGTGTAATACAAATTCCTGCCCAGTTGGAGTTGCAACCCAGAATAAATCCCTTATGAGTGGGCTGGATGTGAACGATAAGTCTGTACGTGTAGCCAATTTTCATAGAAAAACCCTTAAGAGTTTTACCGAGTTGATAGCTGCATCGGGTTTGAGTTCTCCAGATCAGCTCGATCGTAAACACATCAACCGTCGTATTGGAATGAATCTCATTAAAAAATATGATGAAATTTTCCCCTATACAAAACAAGACGCGTTCTTATAAATCGCATTTTAATATTTCGACAATCTGTTGTCGATACGAAAAGGGGTTACTTCTTTAATCTTGATTTTTTCCATCAAAGGATGTTTGACATTGATGAGATAATTTGACTCCAAAGGATTCACTGCACTTGGGATTTGTAGGGTGCAATAATTCCCCAGTGCAATCCAGCTTTTACCAATACTTTTTAAGGCATCTGGACTGGGGTAGTGGTTCCAGTTTTTTGGAAGTTCTTCTTCGGGTATTTTTAAAATTTTACTCTTTGGAATTTCTAAAGCAGCGATACACAAATCATCGGGTAAAAGATCCATGTCAATGCTAACCAATTTCTCAAGGATTGCTAAGGAGGAAGTTGAGGCACAGTACAAGACGGGTATTCCCTTGGGGTTCCAGCGTCCACCCGTAAGTTTGGCACCATTTCCACTGAGATCTTCAATGTATTCTTTTTTTGCAATGCGATAAACGATCATGAGAATACACCCTGTTCGATTTTGATTAATTCATCGTGGACCATATCCATACCCAAGCTTGTTTCCATAAGCTCTAGGGGGGTTTGGTTGTTCAACGGCAGGTTGGGTCTGTTGATCCAGAGAAGCAGTTTTTCTTTATTATTAAAAACGGTTATGCCCTTGTGAAAAAGACGACATAGTTCAATGAGTTTTTCGGAGGCTCCAAGTTCGAGTAATTTTTCGGGCGGATTCCGCTGCAATGTGCGTTCCGAAAGATGTATGATTTTGGAAAGTTGTTTTTGCGAAAGTTGCGAGTGCTTAAGAAAAGAAGTAATGGAACTGCATTTGATCCCTGTGCGTATAAGCTTCATATAATTGAAGGAAGCATTAGCCCGTTCTGACGGGTTGTTCTTTATGTTCAACCACTTGAAAACGGTTTTTTGTTCTAGACTTAAGGGAGTTGCAGTTGCAAGCATAATACGACTTTTGCTGTAAATGTAACGACATTTGTCGTTTTATCCAAAAAAAATCATAGAATTTTATTTGGTAACGTTTGTTGATTAGGTGGTTATGTTGTTTTTTAAAGCCCTGCTTATAGTAGCTGGATATTTGCTGTCAAACAGCCTCCAGTAAACAAAACCCCATCTTACGTCTGGTTACAAAACCAAGTTGTTCATACAGCCCAATCGCGGATGAGTTGTTTTCGTCCACGTGAAGAATGGGTATTTTCCTATCTGAAAAGATTTTATCTGTAGTTTGTTTTAACAGCTGTTTTGCGTAGCCTCTTTTGCGAAAGTCTGGATGCGTAACAACTGCACTAACTTCTGAGTAAGAATTCATTTCTACGCGTTCACCCGATACAGCAACCAATTGCTTGTCGGAGTAAATTCCAAAATATGTTCCCATGGCTGCAGTTTTCTCACGAATAAAGCCGGGTTGAACGAAGTTTACCAACTCATAGAGTTCCTTCTTTTGTTTTCCTGTTTCAAGCCTTACAATCGTTTCTGTGATCTCGAATGGAAAGGGTTTGTAAAGAATCATTTGATTAGCAGTAAGTTGTTTTTTGATTCGGGCACTACTGCCTGCAATCGGTGGATCACCTACCATATAAAAAAGAGAAGTAAGTTTGCTGTACTGATCTGAAGCCAAAGCCGTATTCCCTCCTTCGCCCATACCGCCAAAGGGACTGTACTCCGGCTTGTAAAATTTACAACCGTTATACTCTACTGCGTATTGTTTATGGGTTTCGTTCAAAGCATGCCAAATGGGATTGTCTAGTTTGAAATCTTCATTCTGAATCATAAAGTAGATTTAAGCGTAAACGAAAGCTAATATACAGTTTTAAAAAAAGGCTGTCTTTTCAGACAGCCTTAGTTTAGTTGCTTATTTGATCAAACCAACGGAGCGAACAATGAATTTGGTTAGCTCTTCTCCTTTGAGCAGGTTTTGTGACAAACGTGCCAAGTCTAGAGTTTGCTGAATCAAGCGCTCCCGTTTCTTTTGGGTTTTGGTATTCAAAATTTGACTTACCAACGGATGATTGGTGTTGACAACCAAGGTGTGCATTTCGGGGAAGTTTCCAAACATACCGCCTGCGCCATTCGTTTGTTGCATTTCTTTCATACGACGCATAAACTCGGGTTGAGTCAATACAAAGGGGAGTTGCGAACTGCTCAATGCCTCGAGTTGAATGGTGTATTTCTCTTTTGGTACAACCGCTTCGATAAGTGGACCCAGTGCTTCTTTTTCTTCATCAGAAAGCTTAGAAACCGTTACTTCATCTTTCTTGATGAGGTTTTCGATAGCATCACCGTCTACACGTGCGAAAGAAAGTTTTTCGTTGGCGCCCTCTAGCTTTTGAATTAGGTGGGGAACAATAGGAGAATCGAGTAGTAAAACTTGATAGCCTTTCTCTTTTGCTGCCTCTATGTAAGCGTGTTGTTCGTCTTTATTCGATGCATAAAGTATAACCAGTTTATCATCCTTATCGGTCTGAAGGTCTTTGACAGCTTCTTTCAATTCGTCGAAAGTAAAATAGGTTCCATCTACTGTGGGGTAGAGTGCAAATTTGTCAGACTTCTCAAAGAACTTGTCTTCAGAAAGCATACCGTACTCAATAACTACTTTGATGTCGTTCCATTTTTGTTCAAAAGCAGCACGATCTTTTTTGAAAAGACTAGTTAATTTGTCCGCTACCTTTCGGGTAATGTAGTTGCTTATTTTTTTGACTGCTCCATCTGCCTGTAAATAACTTCTGGATACATTCAAGGGAATGTCAGGAGAGTCGATAACTCCGCGAAGCATCGTCAAAAATTCTGGAACAATTCCTTCTACGTTATCCGTAACAAAAACTTGGTTTTGGTAGAGTTGAATTCTGTCTTTCTGAATGCTGAGGTCATTGCTCAACTTCGGGAAATATAAAATCCCGGTTAGGTTGAATGGATAATCTACATTCAGGTGAATGTTAAACAAAGGCTCTTCAAATTGTGTTGGGTATAATTCGCGGTAAAAAGAATTGTAGTTTTCTTCCTTCAAATCAGCCGGCTGTTGTGTCCAGGCTGGATTTGGATTGTTGACAATATTGTCAACGGTCACTTTTTCTGCTTCAGTACCTTCTGGAGCTCCTTCAGGAATAGGAAGGGTTTCTTCTTTGGTTCCAAATTTAATAGCTACCGGCATGAATTTATTGTACTTATTCAGCAGTTCGGTTATTTTGCTGTTTTCTAAAAACTCAACAGAATCTTCAGCAATATGAAGAATGATTTCGGTACCCCGCTCAGTTTTGTCGTGTGGCACTAAGGTAAATTCTGGAGAACCATCGCAACTCCAGTGCGCCGCAGGTTCATCTTTAAAAGACTTTGTAATCAATTCGACTTTTTCTGCAACCATAAAGGCAGAGTAAAAACCTAAACCAAAATGTCCAATAATACCACTATCAGCAGCACTGTCTTTGTATTGTTCCAAAAATTCTTCAGCTCCCGAAAAAGCAACTTGGTTGATGTATTTTTCAACCTCTTCCGAGCTCATTCCAATTCCTTGGTCAATGATGTGCAGGGTTTTATTTTCTTTATCAAGCTTAATTTCGATGATTGGATCTCCAACTTCTCCCGTAGCTTCACCCAAATTGCTGAGGTGTTTTAATTTCAGCGTTGCATCGGTTGCATTGGATATTAATTCACGTAAGAAAATTTCGTGATCACTGTATAAAAATTTCTTGATGAGTGGGAATATATTCTCAACAGAAACATTGATTTTACCTTTTGACATGATTTTAATTTTAAATCAACAGTTCAAAAAAAATACCACAATAGAATCGCTGACAAATTGGCATTTTATTTTGTTTAGTTTTTTTCTTAAAAAGATAAACAAATTGTATTTTTGCTTTAAATAAATTATTCTATGGCTGCTAAAAAATCACCTGATATTCTTTCACTCTATATGGATAGTGTTCTTGAGCACGAAAAATATCCCCTTTCGGTTTACAAATTTTGTAAAGTGAATAAAATTGAAGAACAAGATTTTTATAAGAAGTATGCTTCTTTAGATACCATAAAACACCATGTTTGGCAGGTATTCTTTGACAATACCGTACAGCTATTGCACAAAAATGACGGCTATGCAGCGATGTCCAGAAAAGATCGTTTGTTAACGTTTTACTTTACTTTTTTTGAAGTACTGCTCCTGAATCGCAGTTATGTTTTATTTGCTTTGAAAGGATCTAAAAACCCGATGACAACCATGGGGCAATTGAAACATTTGCGATCGAGTTTTAAAGCCTTTACTACCGAATTAATCGAAGAAGGAAATGACGATAAATCCCTGAGCTTGACCAAACATCCGGTTGGCTTATTTTCCGAAGCAGCCTGGTCCCAGCTACTTTTCATATTGAAATTTTGGTTAGACGATACTTCCCCAGGATTTGAAAAAACAGATGCTGCGATTGAAAAATCAATAACGGTAGCTTTTGATGTATTTGACAATACCCAATTAGAAGCTTTAGTAGACCTTGGAAAATTTTTGTGGAAAGAAAAAATCAGTAAAAATTAATTGAAGACTTTAGATTATATCCCCACGGGAAAGCTAGAACGTGCAGGAAAATTGGTGAGTACTGGCGTTAAAATTGGTGGGAATTACATTAAATACATGGGGGATAAGATTACCAACCCCGAACAAGCCAAAGAAAATTTTGATCAAAACAATGCAGAAGACATTTACGACGGACTGAAGAGTTTAAAAGGTAGTGCCCTCAAAGTTGCTCAGATGTTGAGTATGGAGAAAAACTTACTCCCGAGTGCCTATGTCAACAAATTCAGTTTGGCTCAGTTTTCAGTTCCGCCTTTATCGGGTCCCTTAGTGCGAAAAACATTCAAGCAATATCTCGGAAACTATCCTGAAGATATTTTTGAAACCTTTACAGCCGAATCGGTTAATGCAGCCAGCATAGGTCAAGTTCATAAAGCAACAAACAAGGGCAAAAAACTGGCAGTTAAAATCCAATATCCAGGTGTAGCGAACAGCATCAGTTCGGACCTTACTTTGGTAAAGCCGGTTGCTACCCGCTTATTTAACCTCAGAGGAAAAGATTCTGAAAAATATTTTAAAGAAGTAGAAGGGAAGTTATTGGAGGAAACCGACTACACATTGGAATTAGAACAAAGCAAGGAGATTACAGAAGCGTGTTCGATGATTCCCAATCTTAAATTTCCAAACTATTACCCAGAATTTTCATGCGACAAAATCCTCACCATGGATTGGATGGAGGGTATTCATTTGTCAGAGTATACTGCTCAAAAAAATAACCCGGAACAAATGAAGCTCGTGGGACAAACCCTATGGGATTTCTATATGTACCAGATGCATGTATTGAAACGGGTGCATGCCGATCCGCATCCTGGAAACTTTTTGGTGGATGCTTCAGGCGCTTTAGTGGCTATCGATTTTGGCTGCATAAAAGAAGTTCCAGAAGATTTTTATGTTCCTTATTTCGAATTGGCACAGAAAGAAGCGATGGAAGACCGGGACTTTTTTATTGATAAAATCACAGCATTAGAAATTCTAAGACCAGACGATTCTGAGGAAGACAGTGCTTATATCACCGATTTATTCCACGAACTATTAGGCGTATTGACCTTTCCTTTCCACAACGAGACCTTTGATTTTTCGGATGAAAGCTTTTGGTCTAAAGTGGCACAGATGAGCGAACGCCTTTCTCAAGATGAGCAGATTCGAAAATTAAACGGAAACCGAGGTTCAAGACATTTTCTATACATCAACCGTACATTTTTTGGACTTTATAATTTACTCCACGATCTCAAAGCAGATATCGTTGTAAATAATTATAAAAAGTTCGTCTAATTCTTTTGAGTTAGTTGCTATTATTCTTTACTTGTACTACTAACTACCATATGCAATATGTATAATTCTAGAATTATTGGCTTAGGAAAGTATCTCCCTGAAAACATCGTAACCAATGCGGATTTATCCAAAATGATGGATACCTCTGACGAATGGATTACCGAACGCACTGGGATTAAGGAACGTCGCCACATCAAAAAAGGGGATGGAAATACGACTGCAACTATGGCGCTAAAAGCAACTAAGATTGCTTTGGAACGTGCTAATATGGCAGCCGAAGATTTGGATTTAATTCTCTTTGCAACCTTAAGTCCGGATTATTATTTTCCTGGATCGGGCGTTGTCCTTCAAGATTTATTGGGTATTCCTGCCTGTCCCGCAATGGATATCCGAAACCAATGCAGTGGTTTTATCTATGCGCTTTCTACAGCAGATCAGTTTATTAAAACCGGGATGTATAAGAATGTTTTAGTTGTCGGAGCTGAAAACCACTCGGGTGGTTTGGATATGACTTCAAGAGGTAGAGGCGTATCCGTCATTTTTGGGGATGGTGCTGGAGCAGCAATTCTTACTCGAGAGACCAATATGGAACACGGGATTTTATCTTCTCATATCTATTCTGAAGGCTCCTATGCCGAAGAACTTTCTTTGATCGGTCCTAGTACCAATCGGTGGGTTCCTGAAATAATTAGTGCAAACGACCCTGAGGATTTAAGTTATTATCCATACATGAACGGTCAAGTGGTATTTAAACATGCCGTTGTTCGTTTTTCAGAAGTGATCAACGAAGGCTTGCAAAAGAACAATTGGCAAGCGACTGATATCGATATGCTGGTTCCACATCAAGCAAATTTAAGAATTTCGCAATTCATCCAAAAGAAATTTGGACTGGGCGATGAGCAAGTTTACAACAACATCATGCGTTACGGAAACACTACCGCCGCTTCTATTCCGATTGCTTTGACCGAAGCATGGGAAGAAGGTAAGATAGAAGAAGGTTCTAAAGTAGTACTGGCTGCTTTTGGTAGTGGATTTACTTGGGGAAGCTCTATTATGGTTTGGTAATGGTGCAAGAAACATCCAAGACAACTCTTATCATTGGAGCGTCAACAAACGAGGAACGCTATTCGTTCAAAGCTTTTCATAAATTAAGAGCAGCCAAGCATACCGTTTATGCCTTAGGTTTTCGGGAAGGGATGTTAGCAGATACACCAATTCACACGGAACATCAAGCCGCTTGGAATGAGGTGGACACCGTAACCTTATATTTGGGGCCTGCACGTCAAGAAAGCTATTATGAGTACCTCATCAGTCTAAACCCAAGAAGGATAATTTTTAATCCCGGAACAGAAAACGAAAGTTTTGAAAAGCGTTTACGAAACGCAGGTATTGAAACCGAACAGTCGTGTACATTAGTCTTGCTTGCTACGAATCAGTATTAAGCCTAGGAAGGTAAACAAACCATTCAAAGGTAATAATTCATACCCTATTTGATAGCCACCCAAGAGTGCCGCATCAATGCTCCCTAAAATACTGGTGAGCCCTACAGAGGCAAAAACCACAAACCACACATACCGATCTTTGATGGTGTATTTGGTGAAAATACTGAAAGTAAATAGCCCTAACAAAGGCCCATAGGTATATCCAGCAACAGTAAGGAGGCTGTCGATTACGTTAGAATTTAGGATGTGTTTAAAAGCAATAACCACCAGAATCAGTAAAAGACTCATCCCAATATGTGTTTTCTTTCGTAAGCTTTTTTGGTTCTCTGGATCTTGTTTTTCAATGGCTAAAAAGTCAACACAAAAGGAGGTTGTCAAAGAGGTAAGTGCACTGTCTGCGCTACTGTAAGCCGCAGCAATTAAACCTAAGATAAAGGTGATTCCAACCCCTAAGCCCAGTTTTCCGTTCAAGGCAATCTCTGGGAATAGTAAATCTGTTTTGGGACTTCCATCCATAAGGGGTAGGGCAATGCCTTCTTTTCCTGCATAGATATAAAGCAAAGCTCCAAGGAGCATAAAAAGCCCAGTTACGACAACCAAAACTAAACTGAAAACAACCATGTTTTTCTGTGCATCCTTTAAATTACGGCAGCTCAAGTTTTTTTGCATCATGTCCTGATCCAAACCTGTCATACAAATGGTGATGAAAATCCCTCCAATAAATGACTTAAAAAAATGATTCCGAACCAAGAAAGAGTCGGTGACTAGAACAGAATTGTATTGTTCAAATTCAGTAGACCTCAAAAAATCCATCATACTCCACCCAAGTTCTTTGTTGATGTACATGATGGACAAGAAGACTGCTAAAATCATTAAGGTGGTTTGCAGCGTATCGGTCCAAACAATGGTTTTGATACCACCCCGCTTGGTGTAGACCCATATCAAGGCGATGGATAGGATTACTGTAGCTTCAAAAGGCACATGGAATGCATCGAAGATGAATTGTTGCAATACAATAGCAACTAAAAACAAACGAAAAGCTGCACCCAGCACACGGGAGATAAAAAAGAATAGGGCTCCTGCACGATGACTATTCTTTCCAAGGCGGACATCCAAGTATTGGTAGATCGAGGTAACTTGATTTCTGTAATAAACAGGGAGTAGCACATAGGCAACGACAAAGTATCCGACCATATAACCCAAGACTACTTGAAAATAGCTGAATTGTGAAGCTTCAATCCAACCCGGGACGGAGATGAAGGTTACTCCAGAAAGAGAGGCTCCAACCATACCAAAGGCGACTAAATACCAAGAAGAACTTCGGTTGGCAGTAAAAAATTCTTGATTAGAATCTTCTTTACTCGTGAGATAAGAGATCAGCATCAGCACTGCAAAGTAGCAAAGTACAAGGGCGAGAATGAATAAGGGTGTTATCATAGCCGTTAAAGGTATAAAAGAAATAGCAATCCAAGTTTTTCAAATGAATCCCTTTGATTTTTTTAACAAATGGCAGGGGGTTAATTTTCCATTTACAAATTCAAAAATAAAGGGATGCGACGGTTTATTTTGTATTTTTGTGTTCATGGATTTTTCTTCAAAATTATTAGAACTCGCCGTTGATCAAATGTCTCAATTGCCCGGGATTGGAAAGCGAACTGCCTTGCGGTTGGTTTTACATTTGTTGAAACAGCCAAAAGAGCAAACCGAAGGAATTGTTTCTGCGTTGCATATGTTTCGATCGGAGATTATTTTTTGTTCCGAATGCCACAACATTGCTGATACTGCTGTTTGTGAAATCTGTGCCAACCCTAGGCGGACCGACGAACAAATCTGCGTAGTTGAAGATATTCGAGATGTAATGGCCATAGAAAACACAGGTCAGTTTCAAGGAAAATACCATGTTTTGAATGGTATTATTTCTCCCATTGATGGAGTAGGGCCTCAGGATTTAACAATCACATCTCTGGTTGATAAAGTAAAACAAGGGAAGGTTAAAGAAATTATTTTTGCCTTGAGTGCAACCATGGAAGGCGATACCACAATTTTTTACATCAACAAACAACTCACTCCTTTTGACGTATTGATATCGACCATAGCCCGAGGGATACCTGTTGGAGATGAATTGGAATACGCTGATGAGGTAACACTAGGTCGCAGCATCCTAAAACGAATCCCTTACGAAGATTCTCTTCAAGGATAGGAAGCTGTTGTTTTGTGAAAGACTCTCTAAGAATTTTGATACCTTTGTGCCACTATAAAAAGCTATAAACTATGGGTAAATACCTACTTAAATTACCGAAAATGGGAGAGAGTGTTGCAGAAGCAACACTAACTACTTGGCTTAAGGATGTGGGAGATTCCATTGCAATTGATGAATCAATTGTTGAAGTTGCGACTGACAAGGTCGATTCTGATGTTCCATCGGAAGTTGAAGGAATATTGATAGAGAAAAAATTTCAAGTAAATGAAATTGCCCAAGTTGGCGATGTAATTGCCGTTATTGAAATTGCTGGGGAAGACGAGGTTTCTGAAGAAGAAGTTCTTCCTGATCCACTTCCAGAAATAAAAGAAACCCCCAAACCAGATCCAATAGCTGTTATAGAAGCTGCAGTTTCTTCTGCCCAAACAACTGTTCAAGCACCTGCAACACCTGTTAGCAGTTCGAATCGTTTTTATTCCCCTTTGGTAAAGAACATAGCCAAAGAAGAAGGAATTTCTTTAGAAGAATTAGAAACCATTCAGGGGACTGGTGATAAAGGAAGGGTAACTAAAAAAGATATTTTAGGGTATATAGACAAACGAACAGCTGCTCCGGGTCAAAGTGAAATTCAGGAAAAGCAAATAGATCATACTGAGCCAGCTCCAGTATCAATTTCTGGGCAAGACCAACAGATCGAAATGACCCGAATGGGTAAAATGATTTCAGATCATATGGTCAATAGTCGGAAAATTTCGGCACACGTTCAATCTTTTGTTGAGGTCGATGTAACGGATCTTTGGGATTGGCGGGAACGTGTCAAAGGAAAATTCCAAAAACGAGAACAAGAGAAATTAACCTTTACACCTATTTTTATTGCTGCCGTTGTTCAGGCACTAAAAGAATTTCCCTTACTCAATAGTTCAGTAGTTGAAAATACGATCATCCAAAAGAAAGGGATAAATATTGGAATGGCTACTGCTCTTGGTGATGGCAATTTAATAGTACCCGTTATAAAAAACACGGACCACCTCAACCTTGTTGGTTTGGCTAGGGCTGTAAACGATCTTTCGATTCGCGCCCGAGAAAATAAACTCGAACCAGACGAAGTACAAGGAGGAACCTATACGGTTACCAATGTTGGAAACTTTGGTTCCATCACAGGAATACCGATCATCAATCAGCCACAATTAGGGATTTTGGCAATTGGAGTAATACGTAAAATGCCTGCCGTAATCGAAACCGCAAACGGGGACTTTATCGGAATACGCAGAAAAATGATGCTCTGTCACAGTTACGACCACCGCATCATCAACGGAGCTATGGGCGGACAGTTTGTGAAAGCTGTTGCTGATGCTCTAGAACAATGGGATACATCAATCGACTTTTAAATACAATACTATGGGCCTTAACCTCAAACGACCACTTTGCTTTTTTGACCTTGAAACTACAGGGGTAAATGTTGTGAGTGATCGAATCGTTGAAATTGCGGTTCTGAAATTACTACCTAACGGAAACAAAGAAGGAAAAACCTGGTTGGTAAACCCTGAAATGCCCATTCCAAAAGGAGCTTCTGATGTACATGGTATTACTAACGAACAAGTAAAAGATGCCCCAAACTTCAAAACGCTTTCCAAAGAAATTTATAATTTTATGAAAGACTGCGATTGGGCTGGATTCAATTCCGATCGATTCGATATTCCGTTGATTGCTGAAGAATTTATGCGTGCAGAAGTTGATTTTGATCTTAAAAACCACAAGACAATTGACGTACAAACGATTTTCCATAAAATGGAACAACGCACATTAAGTGCTGCGCTCAAGTTTTATTGTGATAAAGAGTTGGTCAACGCCCACTCTGCAATGGCAGATACCGATGCAACCTATGAGGTCTTGCTTGCTCAGGTTGAACGCTATGAAGAATTGGAAAACAATCTGGACTTCTTAAGTGAATTTTCAACACGTAAACGTTCCCTCGATGTCGCTGGGTTTATTGTTTTGAACAAAGAGAATGTTGCTTGCTTCTCCTTTGGGAAACACAAAGGAAAAACAGTAGACGAGGTTTTAGAAAAAGAACCAGGGTATTTCGGATGGTTACTCAATGCAGATTTTCCATTATACACCAAAAAAGTGCTTACCGCGATACGATTGAGTAAGTTTAATGGAGCAAAATAGTAAAACGAACTGCTTTCTATGCCAGTTCAGATAAACTAGATTTATGAAAATAATATGCATCGGTCGCAATTATACAGACCACATCGAAGAATTGGCCAATGAACGGCCAGAAGACCCTGTTGTTTTCTTAAAGCCAGACACTTCTTTAGTGTTAAAAAATCAGCCATTTTTTATTCCTCCATTTTCAAATGATGTGCATTATGAAGTTGAGGTTTTGGTTCGAATTAACAGAATTGGAAAACACATTCAGCAAAAATTTGCCCATAAATATTATGATGCAATAGGCCTAGGAATTGATTTTACTGCACGAGACCTTCAAGCAAAACTCAAAAGTAAGGGACTGCCTTGGGAAAAGGCAAAAGCTTTTGACGGAGCTACAGTAGTAGGCGACTGGGTGAACAAATCCGAACTTCCACATGTCGATGAATTGCAGTTTGAAATGACAAAAAACGGAACGATAGTGCAACAGTCTTCTTCCGCATTAATGCTCTGGAAAGTAGACGAATTGATTGCCTATGTTTCACAGTTTTTCACCCTAAAAATTGGCGATATTATTTTTACTGGAACTCCAGCTGGAGTTGGTCCGGTAGCGGAAAATGATGTTTTAGAAGGCTCTTTAGAAGGCCGTCAATTGTTTTCCATTAAAGTAAAATAAAACATGATTGCAGAAATTGTCAGTATCGGAGATGAAATTCTTATCGGTCAAATAGTGAATACCAATGCCGTTTTTATTGCAAAGGAGTTGAATAAAATTGGAATTGAAGTCGGACAAATAACCTCAATTTCAGATCGGAAAGAACATATTGAAAGTTGTTTGGACGAGGCTCAGAAGAGAGCACAAGTTATTATTTTAACAGGTGGTCTTGGGCCAACAAAAGACGATTTAACCAAACATACCCTCTGTTCGTATTTTGACGATGTTTTGGTGAAGAACGAATTGGTTTTGGAGCGCATTGAAGAGATGTTTGCCAAGTACGTTCCTACCCCAATAAACGAAGAAAACAGAAAACAAGCATTACTTCCTTCAAAGGCTAAGGTTCTCAATAACCTACACGGAACCGCTTCGGGCATGTGGTTTGAAGTCGAAGATCGTGTGATTATTTCCTTGCCTGGAGTGCCTTTCGAAATGAAAGCGTTGGTCAGTAATGAAGTGATTCCAGCCTTACAGAAACATTATACACGTCCCTACATCATGCACAAAACCTTATTGACCTATGGTTTGGGCGAGAGTGTAATTGCCGAACGTATTGAGCAATGGGAAAACGAACTGCCTTCCGACATAAAACTAGCTTACCTTCCGAATCTAGGGAGGGTACGTTTGCGCTTATCGGGAAAAGGCTCAGATCCAGTCCTACTCGAACAGCGTATCGATGCCGAAATAGAAAAATTATATCCCCTGATTGGAGACATCATAATGGGTTTTGAAGAAGAGGCCTCTGTTGAAGAACAGCTTCAGACACAATTCATAAAAACAAACAATACCCTAGCTGTTGCCGAAAGCTGTACTGGGGGAAAAATAGCCAACCGTTTCACTCAAATTCCCGGTGCCTCTGCCTATTTCAGAGGGGGAATAGTTGCCTACGCTACAGAAGTTAAAGTGAACCTCCTAGGCGTGTCTCAATCTTTGATTGACGCCTATTCAGTAGTCAGTGCTCCCGTTGCTGAAGCTATGGCTGTTGCAGCTCGACAACGATTTGGTGCAACAATAGGTGTTTCCACTACAGGCAATGCAGGGCCATCTAAAGGTGATTCTGAGGCTGAATTAGGAACTGTGTTTATAGCAGTAGCTACAGAAGACAATGTTGTTTCCTATGAATTTCATCTTGGGAAACATCGTGAACGTGTGGTCGAAAAAGCAGTGAATATGGTTATGGAGCTTTTGCATAAACAAGTTTTTTAGGGAGTTACGCACTTTTTTCAAGATAGGGTTTCAATCGGTCATAAATTAAACCATTCCAACCCTTAACCATACGCTCGTGGCTGAATACTTCAATGTCTGGGAAAGCCTCCAATATTTCGGCAGTTAAAATAAGTTCTACTCCTTCTGGACTTTCTTCAATCTCAAAAGTTACCGTAGAGTTTCCTTCATATTCTTCGTATTTCCAATAATAAGCGAGTGTCTTGTATGGAGTTACTTTAAAAACCGTCCATTTATGTGTAAAAATCTGACCTTCATATTCTATTTTAAAAGCAGTTTTAAAATGAAGTTTAGGTTCAAAATCTTCAAGCTCATTGAAATACCATTTTTTCATTTTTTCAACTTCTGTTAGTGTATTCCAAAGGTTTTCTTTTGTAGTATTAAAAGGTGTTCTGATTTGAATTGATGCCTTGTTTTTCATTAGATTTGCGGTGGTTTTATTGAATTCATATTCAAACTTTATCAAATTAAAACTACTAAAAAAAAGATTTCTTGATTAGAACCGAAAAAAGTCTTTAAAATTTGAGTAAAACTATTTTGATACTCCATAAAAAACGTTAAATTTGCATCCTGTTTTAAAAGAACACTAAAGTCTAGAATTATGTCAAGAGTTTGTGAAATAAGCGGTAAAAGAGCAATGTTTGGTAACAATGTTTCTAAAGCTGTCAACAAAACGAAGCGTCGTTTTGAGGTCAATCTTATCAAGAAGAGATTTTTTATCCCTGAAGAAGATAAGTGGGTTACCTTGAAAGTAACAGCTTCGGTATTAAAAACAATTAATAGAAAAGGAATCTTTGCTGTCATGAATGACGCTAGAGCAAAAGGGAAATCCATCTAATATATAGATCATGGCAAGAAAAGGAAACCGTGTACAAGTGATACTTGAATGTACTGAACACAAAGAGTCTGGAAGACCCGGAACTTCGCGTTACATCACAACAAAGAATAAAAAGAATACTCCAGATCGTTTGGAAATTAAGAAATTCAACTCGATCTTGAAGAAAATGACTGTTCATAAAGAAATTAAATAACCATGGCAAAGAAATCAGTAGCTACCCTGCAAACGGGATCGAAAAGACTTACCAAAGTAATTAAAATGGTAAAGAAAGGTGACGCCAAAAGTTATTCTTTCGTTGAAACAATTACTGCACCAGACGCAGTTAATGACTGGTTGAGTAAACACTAAATAGAATAGAATTATTCTGTCAAAAAAAGCTACTTTTACAGTAGCTTTTTTTATTTAACAACCTCATGAGTTTATTAAAATCATTGTTTTCTGGAGATCAAGAAAAGAACCTGAACAAGGGCTTAGAGGCTACGCGTAAATCTTTTTTCTCAAAACTTGGAACTGCAATAGCGGGTAAGTCAACTGTCGATGTTGCCTTATTAGATGATTTAGAAGAAGTTTTGGTTACCGCCGACGTTGGGGTTACGACAACTCTTAAGATTATTGATGCTATTGAAGCTCGAGTTGCTAAAGATAATTATCTTGGAACTAAAGAGCTGAGCTTAATTCTTAAAGAAGAAATTTCAAGAATTCTTGCCGATCAACAACCTCCAAACCCTTTTACATTTTCAGACACCTATACCCATAAACCCCATGTAATTATGGTTGTTGGAGTAAACGGCGTTGGAAAAACCACTACTATAGGAAAGCTAGCTCATCATTTTAAAGCCGCTGGAAAGAAGGTTGTTTTAGGTGCTGCAGATACCTTTAGAGCTGGTGCGATTGACCAATTACAAGTTTGGGCTGACCGATCGGAAGTTTCGTTGATTAAACAACAAATGGGAAGTGACCCAGCATCTGTAGCTTTCGATACTTTAGAGTCAGCTGTGAAACAAGAGACCGATATTGTGCTTATTGACACCGCTGGACGTTTGCATAATAAGATAAACCTTATGAACGAACTTTCGAAAGTAAAACGGGTTATGGATCGGGTAGTACCCGAGGCTCCGCATGAGGTACTTTTGGTTTTAGATGGTTCTACAGGACAAAACGCCTTTGAACAAGCCAAACAATTTTCACAGGCAACAGAAGTTACTTCACTGGCAGTTACCAAACTCGATGGTACTGCAAAGGGTGGAGTAGTTCTAGGAATATCGGATGCATTTCAAATTCCTGTTAAATTTATTGGAGTAGGTGAAGGGATTGATGATCTGCAAATTTTTAACGTAGATGCTTTTCTACATTCCTTTTTTAATTAAGACTTTATGATTAAGAATATTCTTAAATTTTTTATTGGTGTTTTTGGTTTTTTATTCATCCTTTATTTTTCAGGCCCCCAAGTAGCATCTCCTGAGCTCTATGAAATTTTGCCGGCTGTACCTCAAGATTTAGTTGAACTCTCCGATTGGATCGATACTAAGGAAGCTCAAGTTGAAGACCTCAAAAAAGGAAATGAGGGTAGAATAGAATTCTTTGATTCTATTCCACAAAAAACCGAATATTCTGTCATCTATTTTCATGGCTTTTCTGCAAGTTCCGAAGAAGGAGCACCTTTTCATACCGATGTTGCAAAACACTTCAAAGCCAATTTGTATTTGCCTCGACTTTTTGGACATGGGGTTGGTGGTGAAAACCCTTTGAGGGACTTTACTGCGGATGCCTATTTGGAGAGTGCACGAGAAGCGCTAGCTGTAGCAAAAACCTTAGGAGAAAAAGTTATTGTTTTGGGAACTTCAAACGGAGGGACCTTGAGTCTTTTGTTAGGAACTGACCCGCAAATTGTTTCAATAGGATTGTTTTCTCCCAACATTAGGATAAAAGACCCAAATGCATCACTCATCACACTTCCTTGGGGTCTTAATCTAGCAAGCTTTGTTGCAGGATCTGATTATCACCAAATGCAAAATGTAGTTTCTCCTAAAGAAAATTTTTGGACCACAAGATATCATATTCAAGCCCTTACACATGTTCAAAAATTGCTCGAAGTTGCTATGACTCCTGAAACATTTGCAAAAATAAAAGTTCCTGTTTTCATGGGCTATTATTACAAAGATGAAGCAAACCAGGACGATGTAGTTTCAGTAGCTGCTATGCTTGAAATGTTCGAAGAACTTGGAACATCAGCCGCACAAAAAGAAAAAATGGCTTTCCCAGAAACAGGCGACCATGTAATGACCTCTTATTTAACAAGTAAGGATGTTGAAAGCGTAACCAAAGAAACAATTCGTTTTTTTGAAACACATCTACCAACCAATTAAAAACCAATTGGGAAGTACATCCCGATAGACACAATATTATGCGTACAAAAAGCACAACCAAAAATAAAATCAATGTCATTACCCTTGGCTGTTCAAAGAACATCTATGATTCTGAAGTTCTCATGGGGCAACTCAAAGCGAATGATAAGGAGGTAGTTCATGAAGAGGATGGAAATATTGTTGTCATCAATACCTGTGGTTTTATTGATAATGCCAAAGAAGAATCGGTCAATACGATTTTAGACAATATTCAACGTAAAGAAGCTGGTGAGATAGACAAAGTTTTTGTTACCGGTTGTTTAAGCGAACGCTATAAACCCGACTTAGAAAAAGAAATCTCAAGTGTTGATCAATATTTTGGAACCAGTGAATTGCCCCAATTACTCAAAGCTTTGGAGGCCGATTACAAACATGAGTTATTGGGAGAACGCATAACGACTACTCCAAAGAATTTTGCATATTTCAAAATATCGGAAGGCTGTGATCGTCCCTGTTCGTTCTGTGCAATTCCATTGATGCGCGGGAAACATCGTTCTACTCCAATAGAAGATTTGGTAAAACAAGCTGAAAACCTTGCTCGTGATGGAGTAAAAGAATTAATACTAATTGCTCAAGACCTCACCTATTACGGCTTGGATATTTATAAGAAAAGAAATTTAGCTGAACTTTTACGTGCTTTAGCCCAAGTAGAAGGTATCGAATGGATTCGCATGCATTATGCTTTTCCAACAGGATTTCCTTTGGATGTTTTGGATGTAATGAAGTCCGAACCTAAGGTTTGTAATTATCTGGATATTCCTTTGCAACACATTTCAGATGATATTCTGAAATCCATGCGAAGAGGAACAACAAAAGAAAAAACAACGAAATTACTTCAAGAATTCAGAAAACACGTTCCTGGAATTACCATCCGAACTAGCTTGATTGTAGGGTATCCTGGAGAAACTTTGGAACATTTTGAAGAACTGAAGGCATGGGTAAAAGAAACGCGTTTCGATCGTTTGGGTTGTTTTACCTACAGTCATGAAGAGAATACCCACGCCCATCAATTGGTTGACGATGTTCCTGAAGAAGAAAAACAACGTCGTTCTTCTGAAATAATGGAACTTCAATCTCAGATTTCTTGGGAGTTGAATCAAGAAAAATTGGGAGAAACCCTTCGTTGTATTATTGACCGAAAAGAAGGAAATTTCTTTGTAGGTCGTTCAGAAATGGATTCTCCAGATGTGGATAATGAAGTCTTGGTCGATGCGACCAAGTACTACCTTAAACAGGGTGAGTACGTTGATCTTACTATTGTAGAGGCAGCTGATTTTGATTTATACGCCGTCCCTGCTAGTCGGTAGTTAAAATCAACTCTGCTGTTTTGCTAATGGCTGGGAGTTCACTTAAATCGTATTGGTAAATGACTCCTTCTCCTACTACAACCGCAGTGGGATAATCCACAATGATGTCATAGGCAAATGGAATTATCTCTGTGTGAACTACTTCAGGGTTTACTCGATCGGACACATTCAGCACTTTCAGGCCTGCACTTCCATCACATACAATTAAGTGATCTTGGTGAATAGCCAAGCCATGGGGATTAAACATAATTTGACGTGCAACGACTTCAAGGTTTTGGGGGTCGCGGATATCGACGATTTGTAATTCATTGAACTCCGTAAAACAATTAGTGCCTCCGCGTAAAGTAACATAGGCATAATTTTCATCAGCAACTACAGGATCACAACTTCTAAAATGATTGATGCTGTTGATGTAATCCGGATTACTAGAAATAGAAACATCATACATCAGCATACCCGTGGTCGATCCTACAAAAAGTAAATCGTTGAGTTGAAAAAGAGTTTCGGCTTGGGTACCTGTATCCAAGCGAGCAAAACGTGAGGGTCGATAATCTTCCTCAATAGAAAACAAAACCAATTCATTGAAATTGATGGTGTATAAATACCGATCAATAGGGAGAAAACGGGTCATCGAACCTGCAGTTGAAATTTTTCCAAAACTTTGATCGGTCTCAGCGATTGCAGTCATAAAATCAACACTTTCAAGTATTTCATAGCGTAATTCAAACGCATCAAGAGGTTCTTGGCGTATTTCGGTGCGCCATCCGGTTACAATTCCCAATGTATTGTCCACAGGATCATATCGAGTAAATTCACTGCTTTCGACTGTATTAACGACTGATTCTAGTGTGATGTATGGATTGTAATAAAACACATCTTCTACAGTAAACTCCTTGATGATTTCAGGTTGGGTGATGCTGCTGATGTCAAAAACCACCAATGCGGAAAACATATCGCTATAAAGATGATCGTCTATAATACTCATGTCCAAGGAACCCGGGATGGAAATAAAATGCAGATTCTGGGGATTTGCCGGATCGCTATTGTCTACCACATGAATGCCTTCTTGGGGCTTATTGATGAAAATGTACTGTTGATAGGTGACGATTTTTCCAGCCTGCGCATAATCTTCGGGAGGATCAATACTTACTTTTTGTGCTAGTTGATCAGTGGTTTCGTAGACGGGTACAAAATAAGTGACATCAACCAATTCAGTGTCATCAATTACTTCATCTTTGAACAGGTTGCAACCTAAAAAAAATAGGGCAACTAAAAACAAGTATATGTAGGAGCGTACTGAAGGGTTCATAATCTATTTTTTCTATTTCAGCCGCAAAATGTATGCCATGCTTTACATGAAAAGGGCATTGACCAGCCATAGTTTTCCATTTTCCCAAAAACTACGGTATAAGGGATTGTCGACAAAATAAACGACAGAACCGCGACCAACAGTTTCTGTTCCAAACAACAAGGACTCGCTTTGCAATTCAATTGCCTTGTCTCCACTAAAACCAGCAACAGGCCGGACATCTTTCGAAAGATAGGCTACAGTTCCATTGTCTTCCAACATCGTATAGGCAGCAGCATTGGTTTTGAGCGTAAAGTATTTGGAAGAATATCCCGCTGCAAGCGGATGGCTTGAATCGACATTCGCTTTATAAATACTTCCGTAGATGACCGAGCGGATGCTCTCGCGTTCTTGATCGCCAAATGCAATGTCTTCGCTGTCCTCATCGGTTCCTTTTTTACGTTCCAAACTAAAGAGATTATTGTTGGTAAAGGCGTTTAAAGCACTACCGAGTGCAATTACTCTTCCGCCTGCCTTGACCCATTTACTCAACGCATTTTTCCCTTCAGCATCAAAAAGATTGGAGTAGTATCCTGAAGGTATGATTAATACATCTAATTCGGCTAAAAAACGGTCGTTGAGTCGTTTCTCACTTAACTGGATGATGGGGTAGTTGAGCTGTTGTTCAAAGAAATGCCAAATTTCTCCATAAGCCAGTGGAGATGAGCGGTCGCTTTTTAAAAGACCAATGGTTTTGTTTGCGATAAAACGCATCTGATTTGACCCCAAGTCAGGACCTTGATCTGACAATCCAGAACTGAGTGAGCTCACCTCTTGGTTGGTTTCTTTGGCGATTTTTGCTACCAGTTCACCCAAATCAGCGATGTGTTTATTTTGTGTTTTTAAAACAAATACGCTTCCCATATCCCAAGCTTTTCCGCCATTCGTTAGTGGAACTTTGTTGAAGGAAACCCGAATTCCTGCCTTGATGAGCGCAGCTAAATATTGACCGTCTTGAATGCTTTTGCGTTCTGCTGCATAGGCGTAGGCGTTCTTTTCTATTGAAGGCCGTTCTGTTGAAGTTGCATAGGGTTTTGTTTTTACGTTTTGATTGCTAGCAACAGCTTTTAATCCATAGGCGTAGGGCAATGCCCAGGATGTAATATCATAGGTCAAGGAGTCAGAAAATTGGGTTTGCGGTTCGAACAAGGCTTGAATCAGCTTGCTTTTTTGGCCATTACCCTTGAGGATGATTGCTTCAGAGCTAAAAGAAAGGTTTTTAGTTTTTTGTGTAGCAAAATCAATTCCTTTGATGTTGGTAGTTTGAGCCAATTGCTTTACGGGAATTTGATGCGCATCGAGTAAACGCTTCAAGGCATCCATTTTATCCGTTGGGCCTTCAAGGGCATAGGTGGCATATTTTCCTTTATTATCGGCATGATAGGCGATGAATTCTTTGTTTAAACGCATGACATTATTGTGCGCCACTTCAACCGTTGAAAGACCACTTGTATAGTGATGCGCAATACGATCTTTGAGACTCAATAAATCACCTACGCTGTTGCGAATGCTTAAACCTGCACGTCCGCTTCCACCTTGTTCATAGGTCATCCCGATGGCGCCGTTAAACATGGGGTAGGTGTCTCCGTAGCCCGGGTAGAGCAGGTCAAAAACTTCATCTGTAAAATACAACCAGCCTTCTTTGTCAAAATAGCGGCTGTGATTTTTAGCAATGGTAGCCTGAAAATCACGCTGAAAGTCGGTAATGACCTCATGATAGGGTTCTACTGCTGGCGCAAAATAATAGGGACTATCGACCCCTTGTTCGTGAAAATCAACATGTATTTGTGGCATCCAAGCCAAATAGTTAGGCAAGCGTTGTTGCGATTCTTTCTGACTCAACCATGCCCAGTCGCGGTTGAGATCAAAATAATAGTGGTTGTATCTCCCTCCAGGCCAATCTTCAAAATGTTCATTTGCCAAGGGAGAACTATCAAAAGGAGTACTTTTTACTTGGTTATACCAATTGACATAACGGTCTCTACCGTCAGGATTGATACAGGGATCTAGGATCACGATAAGATTTTCTAACCAATCTTGCTTTTCTGTGACCAAGGTGTGCAAGGTTTTAAGGGCTGCTTCTGTACTGGTAGATTCATTTCCATGCACATTATAACTCAACCAAACGATACTGAATCCTTTTGTTGTTTCCTTTGCTCCCTCAGCATATCCAATAGAACGTAAGTGATCTTTACGCATTGTTTCTAATTGAGCAAGATTTTCTGGAGCAGATAAATAAACCAATTGTAATGTTCTGTCCTCATTGGTTTTTCCGTAGGGCGTAGTTTGTGCAAAATCTGAGTTTTCAGCTACGTGATTTACATAGTCGATAACTTGGTGGTGTCTGGTGAACTTAGTTCCTAGTTCATAGCCTAGGAAATCTGATGGTGATTTTAGCTGTGCATTGCCGCTTAATCCAAGCAATAAACTGAGCAGCGAAAGGAGTATTTTTTTCATGGTGTTTTTTTATCGTTTGTAAATATATAATTTAAACGATATCTTTTTTATTCTAGGGAGAACGAATATCTTTACCTATACGAAAGTCATTTATGCAATCGCAACAAATTTCTTACAGAGATACTGGTTTTGTTTCAAAAATGGTCTGCGATCTTTTTGAAGGTAAAGAGTCCTTGGATGCCTTTTATGGCAACCCTCCTACTTTGGACAATTTTAAAGTTCAACTTATAGAAAAGAAGGAAAATTTCTCTCCAAACCAACGCGAGGTTCTAGTGTCCTCTCTTATAAGTCAATACAGCAACCTTTTACAGAAAGGAAGCCCAGTTGATTTGAACATCGAACGCCTTACTTTATCCAATACATTTACAATTACTACCGGACATCAGCTCAACTTAATGACTGGGCCCTTGTATTTTTTATATAAAATAATCAGTACCCTAAATCTTTGTAAAACACTTAAAAAGGCACATCCTGATTTTAATTTTGTACCCCTCTATTGGATGGCAACAGAAGATCATGATTTTGAAGAAATTTCATTTTTTAATTTCAAGGGAAAAAACTTTAAGTGGAACCGCAACAAAGCAGGGGCGGTTGGGCGTTTTTCTTTAGACGGACTGGAGCCCTTGTTTACTCTATTTGACGCTGAATTGGGATCCTCTTCTTCTGCACAAGAAATTAAAAATTTAATAAGGGAAAGTTATTTGTCTTCCAAATCACTCACCGAGGCTACTCGTAAATTTGTACACCAATTATTTCATTCTGAAGGCTTGGTTATTCTCGACGGAGATGATCGTCCTTTGAAGCAAATTTTTGCTCCTAAGATGGAAGAAGAATTACGTTCTGGCAGCTGCCAAGTTGAAGTGGAAAAAACGATCAGTAAACTTCAATTGGACTATGATTCTGAATATGTACCTCAGGTGAATCCCAGAGAGATCAATTTATTTTATCTAACACAAACCGATCGTTTGCGTCTGGTTCGAACTGCGAGTGGTTTTGCGGATGCAGATAACACCCGATCTTGGACTCAAGCTGAACTCCTTCAAGAACTCCAGAAAACTCCTGATCGCTTTTCTCCCAATGTATTGATGCGTCCTTTATACCAAGAGACAATTTTACCCAATCTGTGTTATATAGGTGGAGGAGGAGAGTTGGCTTATTGGTTAGAGTTAAAAGCGTATTTCGAATCTCAAAAAGTAGCTTTCCCCATACTAGTGCACCGAAATGCTGCCGTACTTGTGCCTCGGAAACTAGCCGATAAGTTAGACCGTTTGCAGTTGACTCCTGCAGATGTTTTTTTAAAGCGACCTTCTTTGATTAATAAAAAAGTACGTCAGATCAGTAATATCGATCTGGACCTACAACCCTTTAAGAAAGTGCTAGAAGAACAGTTTACTCATTTGGAGCGTTTGGTTTTAGAAACGGATGCTTCATTTGAAGGAGCCGTTAAAGCACAACAAGTAAAACAGTTCAAAGGAATCGACAAGCTGGAACAACGTTTGTTATTAGCCCAAAAACGCAAACTTGCTGATCAAGTACAGCGACTAACCCTAGTACATGACGCTCTTTTTCCAAATGAATCACTCCAAGAACGAACCGTTAACTTTTCTGAGTTTTACCTGCAATACGGGAGCGAAATTCTTTCCCTTTTATCGAAACAACTCGATCCACTTTCTTTGAAGTTCGATTGGATTGTTTTAGACTAATTCTTTTTGCTAAAATTTCGTTGGAGTTTTTTCTGACCGAAGATTAAATTGTATTTTTGCGTATGGAAGAAAAAGTACTCATTTTAGACTTCGGATCGCAGTACACTCAATTAATTGCACGTCGTGTCCGAGAGTTGTTTATCTATTGCGAAATACACCCGTATAACAATCCCCCACAAGATTTAAGCCCGTTCAAAGCGGTCATTTTATCGGGGTCTCCTTATTCCGTTCGTTCAGAAGATGCACCCCATCCTGATTTGTCTGGAATTCGTGGGAAACTACCGTTACTTTCAGTTTGTTACGGAGCACAATATTTAGCACATTTTTCAGGAGGAAAAGTTAGTCCTTCCAATATAAGAGAGTACGGACGCGCCAATTTGTCTTTTGTAGCTTCAGAGGAAGCTTTTTTCAATTCAATTGAAACGGGAAGTCAAGTGTGGATGAGTCATAGTGATACCATAAAAGAATTACCAACAGGCGGGGTTCGACTAGCGAGTACCTCTGATGTTGAAAATGCCGCCTATCGAATAGCCGGCGAATCTACTTATGCGATACAATTTCACCCAGAAGTTTATCACACAACCGACGGAAAACAATTGCTTTCTAATTTCTTAGTCGACATTGCTGGAGTGAAACAAGACTGGACTCCAGATTCTTTTGTTTCAATGACTTTAGAGTCGTTGCGCAAACAAATTGGATCAGAGAAAGTTATTTTAGGTCTATCTGGAGGAGTTGATTCTACTGTTGCTGCAATTTTATTGCATCAGGCAATTGGAGATCAACTGACCTGTATTTTTGTGAATAATGGGCTGCTTCGGAAAGATGAATTCTCTAGTGTCTTGGAGCAATACAACGGCATGGGATTGAATGTAAAAGGGGTTGATGCTTCGAAGCGTTTCTTAGATAAATTAGCTGGAATTTCTGATCCTGAAGCCAAACGAAAAGCCATTGGAAACACCTTTATTGATGTTTTTGATGACGAATCAAAATTGATCGACGGTGCCACTTGGTTGGCACAAGGAACAATATATCCTGATGTAATTGAGTCCATATCTGTAAATGGACCTTCCGCAACAATTAAGTCACATCACAATGTAGGAGGCTTACCGGATTATATGAAATTGAAAATTGTAGAGCCATTGCGTATGCTTTTCAAAGATGAAGTAAGGCGCGTTGGAATCAGTTTGGGAATAGATCCAGAATTGATTGGAAGACACCCATTTCCTGGACCGGGTTTAGCAATTCGAATTTTAGGGGATATCACAGCCGAAAAAGTAAGCATGCTCCAAGAGGTCGATGCTATTTTTATCAATGGTTTAAAACGGGACGGACTGTACGACAAGGTCTGGCAAGCAGGAGCTATTTTACTTCCTGTGAATAGTGTAGGGGTGATGGGTGATGAGCGAACCTATGAAAAATGTGTTGCGCTACGAGCTGTTTCGTCTACCGATGGAATGACTGCTGACTGGGTAGATTTACCCTATGAATTTTTGCAGAAGATTTCCAATGATATAATTAATCGAGTGCAAGGGGTAAATCGCGTGGTATACGATATCAGTTCCAAGCCACCTGCAACGATTGAATGGGAATAATTTTTAACTTCGAATATGCGTATTAAATATTTTTTACTGTCCCTTCTTATATTGTTTGGCATGACGTTGACTGCTCAAGTCAAACCAGATTCTTTTGAACGCCATAAAGTGAAAAAGAAAGAAACGCTGTATGGGTTGGCACGGAAGTATAATGTTCAAATTGAACAAATAGAACAATACAATCCTTTGATTAAAAAAATTGGTTTAAAGAAAAGAATGATTCTTCAAATTCCAGTTTATAAAAAGCCAAAACCAATAACCAAAGCGAGTTTGCCCGACAGTTTGTCTACGTATTTGGTTCAGCCCAAAGAAACCAAATGGCGTTTGGCTTATCGATACGGTATCACGATTCAGGAATTAGAACAGCACAATCCTGATGTTGTATCTGGTTTAAAAATAGGGCAAGAAATTATAGTGCCTAAACGGACGGAAGCTCAGACCATGCAATTGGAAAAAGAGTTTAACTATTATACGGTTAAACCCAAAGAAGGTTTTTATCGTTTAGAAAAAAAACTAGGGGTTGCACAGGCAGATTTAATTTTACTAAACCCCATCCTCCAAACATCCGGTTTGCAAGAAGGAATGATTTTAAAAATTCCATTAGATCAAACGGGCGATCTCAAAATAGAGGATGATCTTTTGGTTGAAAAGAATGACTTGCGTGACTCTATTCCATTCAATTCTAAAGTAAGCTTAGGGTTGTTGTTGCCTTTCAACACAAATAAAATAGAATTTGATTCTATCGAAAAGACCAAGATTCTCTTAAAGAAAAGAAACCTGCACACCCTAGCCTTAGACTTTTACTCGGGTGTTGTTATGGCGGTTACAGAAGCCGGTCAATTGGGAATAGAAGTAGTTCTGGGTGTCCTGGACACCCAGAATGATAAGGTGTATTTGCAAACGGAATTTAGAAAGAGGGATTGGTCGAAAACGGACGTTTTGATTGGGCCTTTGATTCCTTCAAACTTTGATATTCTATCCTTACAAGACAGCCTAAGTTTGATCCCGATGGTAGCCCCGCTTTCATCAAATCCAGTGGTCAGTCGACCCAATGTATACCAATCGGTTACTTCTCCAGAATTATTGAGAGAAAAGATGTTCACGTATTTAAACACCGTTCTCGATTCTACGCAGAATGTATTGCTTATTACCGATACCTTGAATAGGGAAGTAGAAAAACAATTGCAAAACCGTTTTCCTTTTGCTCAAATTTTGCGTCCAGAGGCTGGTGGGTATGTAGTCCCCGACTTGATAGATTCTTTATTAGTTGATACCTTATCCAACAAGGTGGTTTTTGAATCTCAGAACTTAGGCCTTATCGCAAGTGTAACCTCTTTACTCAATTCACAAGTTTCCAAAGAGCGCGATGTACAATTGTTTACAACCTTCAGATCGAATGCCTATGATGATTCCAATATATCTAAAAAACAATTGGGGAATTTAAAGTTCACCTATACCGCAGGAGCATATTCAGATGACAGTAACCGTTCAGAACAATTTGATTCCCTCTACGTCAGTTCATTTGGGGATTTGCCAAAACGGGAAGCGTTAAGAGGATATGATGTGACTATGGATGTGATTTTGCGTTTAGCGCATCAAAAACAGTTGAGTTCGGATGATATTGGAGAGACAGAATACATCGAATCTCGTTTTGATTATGTACCCAATCTCAATACTGGCTATCAAAATCGTGCGTTCTACTTGTTAGAACATAGCGGTTATGAAGTCTTTGAAATTAAGAAATGAGGCTTAGAACTCTATTTATCTCAATAGTTTTTGTAATTTTAAGCCCGGTAAATAACTAACAATACTACGAAACCGGATGTCAAACACCAAATATATATTTGTCACTGGAGGAGTTACTTCTTCCTTAGGAAAAGGAATCATTGCGGCTTCTTTAGCGAAGCTTCTTCAAGAACAGAAGTACCGTGTAACCATCCAGAAGTTTGACCCCTATATTAATGTCGATCCAGGGACGCTTAATCCCTATGAGCACGGAGAGTGTTTTGTAACGGATGACGGTGCTGAAACCGATCTGGATTTAGGGCATTATGAACGTTTCTTGAACGTTTCTACCTCACAAGCAAACAATGTTACTACGGGACGTGTTTATCAGAGTGTAATTGATAAAGAGCGCAAAGGTGTTTTCCTTGGAAAGACGGTACAAGTTGTACCCCATATCACCAACGAAATCAAAGAACGCATGTGTCTTTTGGGAGAGTCGGGTGACTATGATATTGTAATTACAGAAATTGGTGGTACTGTTGGGGATATAGAATCACTCCCTTATGTGGAAGCTGTTCGTCAATTGATTTGGGAACTTGGTGATGAGAATGCAATGGTCATTCATTTAACCTTAATCCCATACCTTTCTGCAGCTGGAGAATTAAAAACCAAGCCCACCCAGCATTCTGTTAAAACGCTAATGGAGAGTGGTGTCAAAGCCAATGTTCTTGTGTGTAGAACAGAACACAAAATCTCAGATGACATTAAACGTAAGCTCGCCTTGTTTTGCAATGTAAAGCAAGAAGCTGTTATCGAGTCGATTGATGCTGAAACTATTTATGATGTTCCCTTGTTGATGTTGGATGAAGGTTTAGATCAGGTAGTTTTGAATATGTTAAAGCTAGAAAGCAGAACAAGCAATTTAGATCAATGGAAAGAATTTTTAAGAAAACATAAAAATCCGAAAGAGCAAATTACAATTGGTCTGATTGGAAAATACGTAGAACTACAAGACTCCTATAAATCCATATTAGAATCCTTAATTCATTCTGGTGCTGCCAACGAAGTTAAGGTTAGGGTTGAATCGATACATTCGGAATTTTTAAATGCGGATAATGTAGCTGAAAAATTAAAAAATCTTGACGGTGTAATTGTTGCTCCAGGTTTTGGAGGAAGAGGTACAGAAGGTAAGATTGACGCTGTTCGTTATGTCCGTGAAAACAACATTCCTTTTTTAGGAATTTGTTTGGGAATGCAAATGGCGGTTATTGAACATGCCCGCAACGTTATGGGACTTCAAGATGCCAATTCAATTGAAATGGACGAGCACTGTAAAGAGCCAGTAATTTCAATTATGGAAAATCAGAAAACAATAACCGATATGGGAGGAACCATGAGGTTAGGCGCTTGGGATTGCGATTTGTTAGAAGGGTCTCTGGCACATAAAGCTTACGGTAAAAACACCATTTCGGAACGTCACCGTCACCGTTATGAATTCAATGATCAATACAGAAAAGAAGTAGAAGCTTCTGGATTAAAAGCTACTGGAATTAATCCTAAAACAGGTTTAGTTGAGATTGTTGAAAACCCAAGCCATCCCTGGTTTGTTGGAGTTCAATACCATCCTGAATATAAAAGTACGGTACTCAATCCACATCCTTTATTTGTCGATTTTGTACAAGCTAGTTTACAATACAATCACTCAAAATAACCTACTTAATAGGTATCTAATATTATGGAACAGAAAAAATTTGACCCCTGGCAGTTTGTAGGATTTTTCCTTATTGCACTCATTCTTACTTGGATGCTTTACAACCAACCCCCAGTTGAGGAAGCAACAAATAAAACAGCGACACAATCGGAGTCGACGGCTAGCGATGCATCGAATGCAGTGGTTATGAGTGACTCACTGCAAAGTCAACAACTACAAGCTAGTTTTGGTTCGTATGCTAATTTATTTCAAAACAATTCTAGTAAGGAAGTAGGTATCGAAAATGAAAAATTAGCCATCACTTTTGCACCCAAAGGTGCTCAAATATCGAGTTTACGACTCAAAGAGTTTAATAATTACAAAGAGGAACCCTTATACCTCATCAAGGAAAATCAAAACTTCAATTACAGTTTTACTACTTCGGATGGAAGAATTTTAAATACAACAGATTTTTATTTCACTCCTAAAATCACAGAACGCAATGGGAACCAAAGGGTAACCCTTACCGCAGCTGTCAGTACTTCTCAGTATATTGTTTTTGAATATCAGATCAATGCCAACGATTATATGGTTGACTTTTCGATCCGTTCCGAGGGTATGGGTCGATTGATCAACACCAGAGAGCAACAGCAAATTAGCTGGGATCTAAAGGCTTTTAGGAATTCGAGAAGTATTGAGTATGAGAACCGATATCATTTGCTTACCTATGGTTTTGAAGACGACAAAATAGATTATCTATCTGGGGCTTCAGATGATGAGGAAGAAGATAAAGATGTGCATTGGATTTCGTACAAGCAACATTTTTTCAATTCAATTCTAATACCATCCAAAGCATTTGAAACGGTAAACTTTACTTCCGAAAGTTTAGTGGATTCGGATATAGTAGATCAAGAGTTTACCAAGGTATATCAAACACAAATTCCAGTTGTGTCTCAAGGAGAAATCAATCAGAATTTTAAATGGTATTTTGGACCTACAGAATACGATACTTTAGCACAATATGATCTTGGTTTAGAAGATTCTATTGACTTTGGCTGGGGTATTTTTGGTTGGATTAATAAATATATATTTACACCGACCTTTAATTTCTTAAGTTCCTTTTTGCCTTATGGAATTGCCATTATTGTAATGACGATTTTAGTGCGTTTGGTAATGTCTCCGGTGACTTATAAATCATATGTTTCACAAATCAAGATGAAGGTTTTAAAGCCTGAAGTTGACGAAATAACAGCTAAGTATAAAGATGATTCTGTAAAACGGCAGCAAGAAACCATGGCACTCTATTCCAAGGCCGGTGCCAATCCCATGTCGGGATGTTTACCCGCTTTGATTCAACTTCCGGTGTTTTATGCACTTTTCAGTTTCTTCCCAGTAGCCTTTGCTTTACGTGAAAAAAGCTTTTTATGGGCAGATGATCTTTCATCTTACGATTCTGTTTACGAATTAGGATTCAACATTCCTTTTTATGGAGATCACGTCAGTTTATTTCCTATTCTGGCATCTATCGCAATTTTCTTCTATACCATGATGACTGCTGGACAGCAAGCAGCTCCTCAGCAGCCGGGTATGCCCAATATGAAAGTAATCATGTACATCATGCCTTTGATGATGTTGTTTTTCTTCAACAACTATGCAAGTGGTTTAAGTTTGTATTACTTCGTTTCGAATGTATTGACCATTGTTTTGATGCTCGTTATTAAACACTTTATCGTGGACGATGCTAAGATTTTGACTCAGCTGGAAGAAAACAAGAAAAAACCCAAGAAGAAAGGTGGTTTTTCCGCTCGCCTACATCAAGCCATGGAGCAGGCTGAGCAGCAGAAAAACGCTAAAAGAAAGCGCTAGTTTTAGGCTTCCATAGGAATATTTACTTCAAGCATCTATTTGTTATCTTTGTCTCATGAAAAAGAAAGTCGTTGTTGGCCTCTCTGGAGGTGTCGATTCGAGCGTTGCAGCATACCTGCTCCAAGAGCAAGGCTATGAGGTGATCGCACTTTTCATGAAAAATTGGCATGATGAAACCGTTACACTTTCCAATGAATGTCCTTGGTTAGAAGATAGTAATGATGCCATGATTGTTGCTGAAAAGCTTGGTATTCCATTTCAAACTGTAGACTTGAGCGTCGAGTACAAGGATCGTATTGTAGACTATATGTTTGCCGAATATCAAAAAGGGCGCACCCCCAATCCAGATGTCTTGTGTAATCGTGAAATTAAGTTCGATGTTTTTATGGACATTGCCCTTTCACTGGGTGCTGATTATGTCGCAACTGGCCACTATTGCCGAACTGATATACAAGTAAATGCTGAGGGTAAATCCGTTCACCGTTTATTGAGTGGTGCCGATGCCAATAAAGATCAATCGTATTTTTTGTGTCAATTGACCCAGGAACAATTATCTAAGGTTTTATTTCCAATAGGTGAATTGCAAAAGTCAGAGGTACGAAAACTTGCCACTGCACAAGATTTGATAACCGCCGACAAAAAAGATTCTCAGGGCTTGTGTTTCATTGGTAAGGTAAGTTTGCCTGATTTTTTACAACAAAAACTTTCAGCTCAACAAGGAGATATCATAGAGATTTCAGAATCAAACGAAGTCTATAATGAAACGCAAGAAACCTTTGCAACACAAAAAGAACTGCTGCGCTATCACAGTACCAAAAGAAGCTACCAGGTTTCCGATGGAAAGCGTGTAGGTAGCCATCAAGGTGCTCACTTTTTTACAAAGGGACAACGCAAAGGTTTGGGTGTGGGAGGTACTCCAGAACCCTTGTTTATTATCGATACCGATGTGGAGGAAAACGTTGTCTATACTGGTCAAGGCAAGCAGCATCCAGGTCTCTTGCGACGTGGTCTACTGGTTACACAAGATGAAGTACATTGGGTACGAGATGATCTAAAAATCGCTTTGGGTGAAACCTTAGCGGTTCAGGCTCGAATTCGGTACCGCCAACCTTTAGAAAAAGCAACCTTATACTGTGAAAAAGAAGGTTTGTTTGTACTGTTTGACAGCCCTCAAACTGCAATTAGTGAAGGGCAGTTTGTGGCGTGGTATGCAGGAGAAGAACTTCTGGGTTCGGGTGTTATTTCTTAAGCCTTAGCGGTTTCCCTTTGTGCAACCGTATCAAAATCCAAAACCACTTGGTTGTGTAATATGTCTTCAAAGGTTTCTTCCTTGCGGATCAGATGTGCTTTTTTATTGATCCATAATACTTCTGCAGGTCGAAATCTGGAATTATAATTACTAGCCATGGTTTGGCAGTACGCACCTGCATTTCGGAAGACTAGGAAATCCCCTTCGTTTATTTCGGATATTTTGCGGTTACTCCCAAAGGTGTCTGTTTCACAAATATATCCTACAACAGAATAAAAACGCTCCCTTCCTTCTGGGTTTGATATGTTTTCTATCTCATGATGAGAACCGTAAAACATGGGTCGAATAAGGTGGTTGAAACCACTATCGATTTGTGCAAAAACGGTTGAGGTTGTTTGTTTAACAACATTTACTTTGGATATAAAATAACCCGCCTCACTCACTAAAAATTTTCCCGGCTCAAAGGCTAGGGTCAACTCTCTCCCATATTCTGTACAAAAATCATTGAATTTTTCGGTCAAGCGTTCTCCTAATTCTTCAATATTGGTTTCTATATCGCCAATTTTGTAGGGCACTTTAAAGCCTGATCCAAAGTCAATAAAACTCAGATCTTTAAAGTTTTTGGCGGTTTCGAATAAAATCTCGGATGCATGAAGGAAAACATCGATGTCTAGAATATCACTTCCTGTGTGCATGTGAATTCCATTAATGTTCATTTGGGTGTTTTCGGTAATTCGAATTAAATGGGGTATTTGGTGAATTGAAATTCCAAATTTAGAATCGATATGACCCACAGAAATATTAGAATTTCCACCAGCCATCACGTGTGGGTTGATTCGAATACAAACAGGTACTGTCGGATATTTACTGCCGAATTGTTCTAAAATGGAAAGGTTGTCAATATTAATTTGTGCTCCGAGTTTTGCAACTTCTTCAATTTCAGATAACGAAACTCCGTTGGGAGTAAAAATGATGGAGCTCGGTTCAAAACCAGCTGCCAGACCAAGACGCACCTCCTGAATGGATACGGTATCGAGACCGGCACCAAGGCTTTGGATGTATTTTAAAATGGAAACATTGGAAAGCGCTTTGGTAGCATAGTTCAATTTAAGATTCTTTACTCCACTAAAAGCATTGCTCAAGCGGTCGTACTGAAACTTTATTTTTTCTGCATCATAAACATAAAGTGGACCTCCAAATTCTTCTGCAACTGAACCTAATTCTGCGTAATTCATTTTGTAATCTTTACTGCAAAAGTAAAAACAATTTCCTACTGTGAAAGGGCTTTACAAGAATATATTAAAAATATAAAATAATGTTTTAAATAAAACAAAATACTTTTCCTGTGGATTGATTTTAATTGATTTAACTTCTTTATTTTTGTTCAATTAAATTTTAAACGAATGAATTTACACGAATATCAAGGGAAAGAGATCTTAGCTACTTTCGGCGTAGCAATACAACGTGGTATTGTTGCACAAACGGCTGAGGAGGCTGTTAAAGCGGCAGAAACACTAACCAAAGAAACGGGTACGGGATGGCATGTGATCAAAGCACAGATTCATGCAGGTGGTCGTGGAAAAGGTGGCGGTGTAAAACTTGCAAAAAACCTTGGTGAAGTTTCTACTATAGCAGATCAGATTATCGGTATGCAACTCATTACGCCTCAAACACCACCGCAAGGGAAGCCGGTGCACCAGGTACTGGTCTGTGAAGATGTGTATTATCCGGGAGCTTCAGAAACTAGTGAATTCTATGTTTCAGTTTTATTGAATCGTGCAACCGGGAGAAACATGATCATGTATTCTACAGAAGGCGGTATGGATATTGAAACTGTAGCCGAAGAAACCCCCCACTTAATTTTTACTGAAGAAATTGATCCTGCTACTGGAATGCTCCCTTTTCAAGCACGTAAAGTTGCTTTTAATTTAGGTTTGAGTGGTCAAGCGTTTAAGGAGATGACCAAGTTTATTACTGCATTGTATACTGCTTACGATAAATCAGATTCTTCTTTATTTGAAATAAATCCAGTACTTAAAACATCTGACGACCGTATTTTAGCTGTTGACGCCAAAGTATCGTTAGATGATAATGCCTTGTTTCGTCACAAAGATTATTTAGCACTTCGCGATATCCGTGAAGAAAATGCTATTGAAGTTGAAGCAGGAGAAGTTGGATTGAATTATGTTGATTTGGATGGTAATGTTGGTTGTATGGTAAACGGAGCCGGTTTGGCAATGGCGACTATGGATTTAATCAAGCAGGCAGGTGGAGATCCAGCTAACTTTTTAGATGTGGGTGGAACTGCTGATGCGGCTCGTGTAGAAACCGCATTTCGTTTGATCTTAAAAGATCCAAATGTAAAAGCTATTTTAGTTAATATTTTTGGCGGTATTGTTCGTTGTGATCGAGTAGCACAAGGGATTGTAGATGCATACACAAATCTAGGTGATGCCATAAACGTTCCGATTATTGTTCGTCTTCAAGGTACAAATGCAGACATTGCAAAAGAATTAATTGACAACTCTGGTTTGAATGTACTTTCTGCTACTGCTTTTCAAGAAGCGGCAGATAAGGTTCAAGAAGCGATTGGCTAAATTTTTAATACAAAAGCAAATGGGTTTGTGAATTTTTCACTACTCAATTCAGATAATAAAAAAAGGTTCCTAAAAGGAACCTTTTTTTTTGCTGTAATTTTCGCTAATCTTTAAAACCCTAGTTACTAGTTAGGGCTTTGTAATTATTGAATCGCTTGTTTGAATTGACTTAGGGTTACAATTTTTTCATCCCTGATGTAGTAACTTTCATGGATATAATATTCTGTAACGTCATCTTCTTCACCTGGAACGGTAACTTTAAATCCAGCTTGAACATGTTCACCACCTTGAGATGGATCAATGTCTACAGAATATGCGTACTGAAAAGTCCAGCTTATTGTAGGGTCTTCGGCTTCTAAACCAGCTTTGAACTCTTCAAAATTATTTATTGTTTTTCCTGTGGGGTCAGTAACTTGAACCGAATCAACAAAAAATTCTCTCATTCCCTCAAAGTTTCTTGAAGACCACTCTTTGTCTAAAGCAATTACACGATCAATAGCTTTTTGAGTCCCCAAATGCCATTGTAATTCTTGGATTTCTGGATTCGGATGAAACCCAATCATACGCTCTTTTGCAGCTTCTGTGTTCTGTGTTGTGCATGCACTTAACATAAGTGATACAACAAGTAGTTTTACTAAGTTTTTCATATAAAATATTAATAGTTATATCACAAGATACATTTTTAAATTGCACTAGGCAATTAAAAATAAATTGGACTGCTGATTACAACTAAAAAAACTAGGTAGTTAGGCGTATATTTTTTTCCATAAATTTTTACCCGTAATAGCTGTTGTTGTTATAAAACCAGAAAAAAGTGCTCCTCCAACTCCTGCAGTTACAATGTCTTGACCTGTTAAAAACAACCCTTTGATAGGTGTTCTTGGATTCAGGAATTTTTGCTTATACCGATCAGGGGTGTGCTCCAACCCGTAGAGCTCACCGTGTTCATAATTGACAAAGTGTTTTGTCGTAAGGGGAGTAGATAATTCATAACAATCGATTGAATCTTTTAGGTACGGAAAATGTTCAAATAAGTGGTTTAGTAAACGCTGCGAAAAACGTTCTTTATAGGCTTCATAAGTCTCGCCTCTTTTCATCCAGCGTGTTGCATCCCATTGATGAAAACTTTCATAGGGTAGTAGGGTTATGATATCAATCGTACTTTTGTTGGGATAACGTTCAGACCAGCTGGGATCTTTTGCTGATGGAAAAGATACATAGACTACGGGAAAGGCTTGCTCGTGATCTTTTAGAAAACGATCCACACAGCCATCGTGATCTAAGTCTTCTGGATAAATCCATAAATTTTTCTTTGGCAGTTTCAGTTCTTCTGGAGTTCCATTCAATCCGATATACAAACATCCGTGTGCTACAGAAGGTTTTACTTTGGTCAACTGCTCTGAAAATTCCTTATTGATTTTATGATCTTTGGGAATCATCTTTTTATAGGTATTCATGATTCCTGCTCCGCTTATGATTATCGGTGCATAAAATGATTTTCCATCACTCATTTTCACCCCAATAGCACGTTGCTTGTCGAGGATGATTTCATCTACTTCAGCATTGATCAAGATGGTTCCTTTTGCCGCTTCAATGACCGGGTCTATGGTGCCTACAATCTCAGATGACCCGCCAATTGGAAAACTTCCTCCTCCGAAATAATGCTTTACAACCGATGCATGCATGGCAAAACTACTTTGCTTTGGTGGGAGTCCATAATCGCCATATTGTCCACAGAGTACTTTAATCAGCTCTTCATTGTCCGTAAGCGAACGCAACACTTCATAGGTGGTTTTGTCAGAGAATTCTTTGTAGGGTTTTTGCAGCATCCCACCGATCAGGTTCCCTATTATTTTTGGAAGCGCTTTGTTGATGTAAAATTTCCCCATAGCCTTGTTGGCCTTAAAAACGATATCTACATAGGCTTCAATAGCCCTGCGTTCTTCTGGGAAATAACCAACCATTTTATCTATGAATGCATCGACTCCTTTTACAAAGTCATAGTGCTTGTCTCCGATAATGATCTGATCATATACCTCCCCCATATCGGCCCAATGCAGGTTTTTGTCGGTGATGTAATCGAACATTTTACGCAGGGCGCTGTTTTCTTTTTGAACCTCTCCGATATAATGAATTCCAACATCCCATTCATATCCTTTTCTTTTGAAGATATGCGTAAAACCACCAGCCGTATAATGACGTTCCAACAACAACACCTTCTTACCTTCCTTTGCCAGAAAGGCAGCGGTTGTCAAACTCCCCATTCCAGTTCCGATAATAATGGCGTCGTATTGTTCTTCGAGTTGGAGTGGTTTTTTATAGGATTGAATCATGGCTTGTGTTTTAGTTTTTTAAAGCTACGGTTTTTAAGGTTCAATTCCTAAAGCACTTTTTAGCAGAAATGATCTATGAATAATATATGTTTCATTTGTTTTCTATACATTTATTGGGCTATTAATTTTTTTAAAATAATGCCCATATGAAAACTATAAACTTCTTCGTTTTGAATGCGCTGTTTGCTTGTTCCTTATTTGCTCAGGAGCGACAAATCCCCATAGATACCCTTGTGACGACCAACCACAGTACAACGATAAAAGGTGTTGCTGTTAATTATCAGGCACAAACCGGTACGCAGCCGGTATGGGATGAGGATGGTAAGCCCATTGCTACCCTTTTTTATACCTATTACAAAAGAACCAATGATAAAAGCAAAGCCAAGCGGCCCATAATTTTTTCTTTTAATGGAGGACCCGGTTCCGCTTCAGTATGGATGCATGTGGCCTACACTGGTCCTAAAGTTTTGCGTATTGATTCGGAAGGCTATCCTGTTCAGCCCTATGGCTTTCAAACCAATCCCTATTCCGTGTTGGATGTTGCCGACATTGTTTTCATCAATCCCGTCAATACGGGTTATTCTAGGATTATTGAGTATGCGGGTGAAAAAGAAAAGAGAGAAACCTTTTTTGGAATCAATGAGGATGTCAAATACTTGGCCGAGTGGATGAATACTTTTGTCAATAGAAAACAGCTTTGGGAAGCGCCCAAATACATCATTGGAGAAAGTTATGGCGGAACCCGCGTAATGGGTCTTTCGTTGGCTTTACAAAATCAGCAATGGATGTATTTGAATGGTGTGATTATGGTTTCTCCAGCGGATTATAAAGTGTTGCGGGTTGGGGGACCTGTTTCTTCTGCATTGAATTTACCCTATTATACTGCCGCCGCCTGGTACCACAAACAATTAGCACCCGAGCTTCAGAATAAGGACTTGACGGATATACTTCCTGAGGCTGAAAAATTCGCAATTGACGAGCTTACGCCTGCCTTGATTCGTGGTGGTTTTTTAAGTTTAGAAGAAAAACAAAAGATCGCAAATCAAATGGCCTATTACTCTGGGCTTAGTGAGGATGTAATTCTGCAGCACAACCTCAATGTTCCGAATTCATTTTTCTGGAAAGAACTACTACGTGATGAAGGAAAAACCATTGGGCGCTTGGATTCTCGTTATACTGGAATTGATAAAATGGAAGCAGGTATGCGTCCGGATTACAGTCCAGAATTGACCTCTTGGTTGCATTCATTTACACCAGCGATTAATCACTACATCCGAAAAGAACTGAACTTTAAAACCGATGTCAAATACAATATGTTTGGACCAGTTCGCCCCTGGAACAACGACAACGATAATACGCGTGATAACCTAAGACAAGCGATGGCTCAAAACCCCTATTTGGAGGTGTTGATTCAATCGGGTTATTACGATGGAGCTACGACCTACTTCAACGCCAAATACACCCAATGGCAGGTCGATCCTAGTGGAAAGATGAAAGATCGTTTTCATTTCGAAGGCTACCGCTCGGGGCATATGATGTATTTACGTCGTGAGGATCTAATAAAAGCGAATGAGGATCTTCGAATCTTTATTAAAAATTCTGCAGCAAACGGAAAACCAGCAAAATACTAAGCCTGAAGTTTAATTTTTCGGTTCCATTCTCGCAGTCCGTAAAAGGATAAGGCGAAGTAGAGTAGGGTTAAGATAAAGTAAATATAGAGTTCTTTGTTTAGGTATAACCCCAGGGTTACGCCGTTGACAATAATCCAATAATACCAAACGCTAAGGATTTTCTTAGCTTCAAGATAACTTGCAATAAAACTAAAAATTGTAGTGAAAGCATCGAGATAGGGGTTGCTGGCTTCGGTGTAATTTTCTAGAACATAACCGAGGCAAAGAGCGGTGACAACGCCTATTAAAATATAGCTGAAGTGTCGTTTGGGGAGCACATCAATGATTGGGAGTTCTTGGGCGTTTGCTTTTGAATTCCATAGCTGATAGCCATAAAAGCCAATAAGCACATAGTAACAATAGAGTATGGACTCTGCATAGAGGCCAATGCGATAGAATAAAAAAATACTGACCAATGAACCCGTAATCCCAAAAAACCAGCAGTATATATTTTCTTTGATCAATAAAATCAGAAACGTAAGGCTCAAGCCTACTGCTATAATTTCGAGTGCTAAATTCATTATAGTTGTTCTTTCAACGCTTTGATTTTATCACGTAAAGAAGCAGCTTCAACAAAGTTTAAGTCCTTTGCTGCAATCTCCATAAGCTTTCTTGTGTCTCGAACTTTTTGTTCGATTTGAGGTTTGGTTAAATAACGTGTTGCCTCTTCTGCAGCCTTCTTGGATTCTTTTTCTGAAGCATAGGTAGCCACAGAATTTTTAGATAACGCACTGTCCAAAGATTTGTTTAAAGCTGTTGGAATCTGATTGTTCAACGTATTGTACTCCATTTGTTTTTCCCTTCTGTAGGTTGTCTGATCCATTGTAAACTGCATGCTTTTTGTAATCCGATCGGCATAAAAAATAGCCAAACCATTTACGTTTCTTGCTGCTCTTCCAACGGTTTGGGTAAGCGATCGATTCGAACGTAAAAAACCTTCTTTATCGGCATCCAGAATTGCTACCAAGGATACTTCAGGTAAGTCCAAACCTTCTCGCAAGAGGTTTACGCCAATGAGAACATCGAAGACACCTTTCCTCAAATCTTGCATAATCTCTACACGTTCTAGGGTATCAACATCACTGTGTATGTAACGGCAGCGAATTTGGATGCGACTCATGTATTTGGTGAGTTCCTCTGCCATCCTTTTGGTGAGGGTTGTAACCAACGTTCGTTCATCTTTTTCAGTTCTTTTTTGTATTTCTTCAATCAAATCATCAATCTGATTTTCACTAGGGCGAACTTCAATTATCGGGTCGAGCAGCCCCGTGGGTCGGATGATTTGTTCTACAAATACACCTTCTGTTTTCTCTAACTCATAGTCAGCTGGGGTTGCACTTACGTAAAGCACTTGGTTTTGTAAACTTTCAAATTCTTCAAACTTTAGGGGTCGGTTGTCCATAGCTGCTGGAAGTCTAAACCCATATTCAACTAAGTTTTCTTTTCGACTTCGATCGCCCCCATACATCGCATGAACTTGTGAAACCGTAACGTGACTTTCATCGATTACCATTAAAAAATCTTCCGGAAAGTAATCCAATAAACAGAAGGGGCGTGTCCCCGGATTTCTACCGTCTAAATAACGAGAATAGTTTTCAATTCCAGAACAGTAGCCCAATTCCCGAATCATCTCCAAGTCGAAATTGGTGCGTTCTTCTAGACGTTTAGCTTCTAAGTGTTTTCCAACTTCTCTAAAAAAATCAAGTTGTTTTACCAAATCGTCTTGAATGGCATGAATGGCATTTTGTAATACATCCGGAGAAGTCACAAACATGTTGGCTGGGTAAATATTCAGTTGGTCAAATTTCTCAATCCGTTCATTAGTGATCGGATCAAAGGCTTCAATCTCTTCGATCTCATCTCCAAAAAAGTGAATTCTAAAAGCGGTGTCAGCATAACTCGGATATACATCAACTACATCACCTTTCACCCTAAAGTTCCCGTGTTGAAAATCGGCCATGGTTCTGGAGTATAAACTCTGTACCAATTGGTGTAAGAACTTGGTTCTCGAAATAACTTGATCTCGTTTTATGGAAACTACATTTTTTTGAAATTCGGCAGGATTTCCGATTCCATATAAGCAGGAAACGGATGCAACTACAATTACATCTCTTCTTCCAGACAGGAGGGAAGAGGTTGTACTTAGACGCAATTTTTCGATCTCTTCGTTTATCGATAGGTCTTTTTCAATATAAGTTCCTGTTACGGGTATATAGGCTTCGGGTTGGTAATAGTCGTAGTAGGAAACAAAATATTCTACTGCATTTTCTGGAAAGAACAGTTTGAATTCAGAATACAATTGAGCCGCAAGGGTTTTGTTGTGTGCCAGAACCAGAGTAGGACGATCGAGTTCTTGAACGACATTGGCTACCGTAAATGTTTTCCCTGAGCCCGTAACTCCTTGTAGTGTCATGAATTTTTCGGTCTTCGAAAATCCATCGACCAATTGTTTGATCGCTGTTGGTTGATCGCCTGTAGGTGAAAATTCCGAAACTAATTTAAAAGCCATTGTTTGTTTTATGAAGCTTTAAATTTAAGCAATTTGATCGTATGTGATACAAGCTTATGCATCTCATTTTTAGAAAAAAATCAATGGAATAAAGTAGTACCTTTGAGAAAAGCATGCCCATGGAAGAAAAATTAATTTCTAAGAAAAAGCCATTTTACCCCATTATAGATGAACTAAAGAAATATTTACAGCAGCACAGCCGTTGGGTCTATACTCCTGTATATTACGACGACCTTTTGCGGTTTTCTGGTTCTGTAGTGGTTTTTGATGCAAACGATCAAGACACGCTGTGGGTCCGCGTCTATTATTCGGACAGCGAACGAGTGGAAATAGATTTTAATCTAAAGAAAGTATACGCCTTATTGCACTCCGATGGAAATGAATCCTCCATACCTTTTCTCAATATTGATGCAATCGACTACTGTACATTTGGAAATTCTAAGCCCTTTCGGATTAAGGTGCGTAATATTTTAAACGATAATTTCACTTATTTTTACGTTAAGAAAACAGATGCTTCTCGAGTTTATGGATTGGAATTCGAACACATGCTTTCACCGCATAATCTCAATTTTTTAGTTAACGACTCCACCCTTATCGAAGAGCATATCGCAGGTATCCCGGGTGATGTATTCATAGAAAAGTATTTAGATGATTGTACTCCAGCGGAGCAAGCCCAGATCGCTAAAGAGTATGTCAAGTTCAACGAACGTTCCATGATTCGTTTGTTGGGCGATATGCGCGCCTATAATTATGTGGTGATCCCCACCCATGATTTTGATAAAGTAATTTATCAAATCCGAGCCATTGATTTTGATCAACAAAGTTTTGAAGGGAAACTGATGGTCTATCGACCACAGTTTTTTAAAGAAAACTATCCCATGATCTCCGTAGTTAAAGATAAGCTCTCCACCGATTCCATTATTCAGTACAAAATTGAGGAACGTTCGATTTTAGCAAAACGGATTTTAAGTGCCGGAAAACGCTTAAATAAACTTATAAAAATCATGAATATGGATCAGGTTTCCAAACCCGAGCATATTGATAACCTGACCAAAGAACTGTATAAATTCACCAAAGACGAAGCTTTCAAAGAATGTTCCAATATGGGCGGAGTGATGGAAGCATCCTTTTCTTATGTACTGAGAAACTATAAAAACATGAATTTGACTAATTTGATGAACTCCTAAAGGCTAATAGAAGTCAGCATCATTGAAGTCGTCAATTCCTTCTTCATCGTCTGCTCCAAATTCATCTGAAACTTCATCGTCTGCTATAAAATCTTTTTGGGGCGCTTCTTCGGGCACCTCGCCTTGGGCAAAGATTAAATTAGGGTAGAGCACGGTTAGTTCCTTTTCTCCAATTTCGATCAGTTCAATAAAAAACGTCCACAGGTCCAAGAAGTCGTATACATAAATTAAATGGTGATTTTCTGCATCAAAAACCTGGTCTATTTGTTCTTGTCCCATCGGAACAATTCCATCCTCCATGTCCAATAATGGAATCTCCTCACATTGATCCCAATTTTCATTAGTTCTGTAAAAAGAGGCCATTTCTTGTCCTCCAAACCCAAATGCCTGAGCAATTGCGTAATGAAAATCTTCCAAACTGGCAGTGGCTTCTATTTCAATATCGCGAAGGATATCTTCTTTAGTGTCAAGAATAACTCTAAATCTATAAATCATGCTTAGGAAGGTTAATGTGGTGATTGAATAATTGGAATAAAAAATAAAGTTGTGCACCAAATAAAAGCGAAGCTAAGAGCAAATGTAGGGGTTGAGAGGCAAAAGGAAAATCTAAATAGTACATGAGTATTCCGGTTAAAACTTCGCAGATGAGTGTGAATAAAACCCATTTGAAAACAGGGAAATTCAAATTCATTTTACGCAGTGTATAAAACAAGTATCCGTTTATGAGTACTACCAGAATTGAAAAACTCCTGTGGAAATAAAATTTAAATGGAGCTGGGTTCAACCATTTTGCTGCCTGGTCCAGCCCGTAAAAATCAATTTGAAGATCAATGAATTGTCGGATTTGAGTTCCAATCCCGATTTGTATGAGTGTCAATCCTAAAGCAACCAACCCTAGTTTTTTGATCAGGGCAGGAGGAGTGATAGCTTCTTTTTTATGGGGCGATGTAAAGGCGTAAAGATATACCAAGACCGCAACAATAAGGAGTGCCATGACCATATGAACGGTGATCTTGGCTGGTAGTAGATTCGAATCAACCACCGTTTTCCCTAACCAAGCTTGGAAGCCCATCCCAAGAATTACAAGCAAGGAGAGTAGGGGTATTCTTTTTTTCTTTTTCCAGTAGCGTATGGAAAGCAATCCAACGATTAATGTGGCTATTCCGGCTAGGGCTCCTGCCAATCGGTTGATGAATTCAACCCAAGTATGAAAGGCATTGAAATGGGCGTAGTCGTGTTTTGTATAGGCTTCCCAATTCGATTCGACGTATTGTGAAGAACTGATGAAATCCATTTTTGCGACTCGTAGAACTTCATCTACAATGATCACTTCGCCTTCATTGTATTCGTGTTGCGCATTCCAATCCAGTTGTTCTCGTTCCGTAGGCGGGATTAAATAGCCAAAACATTTCGGCCAATCCGGACACCCCATTCCACTCCCAGTCACCCGAACAATAGCTCCCGCTGCGATGACCAGATAGACCAATACCAGTGAAACCCCAACCCAAAAGCGAAAACCTGTTTTCATAGTATATTATTTTTCAATGAGTTTTAATCCCATTTTTTTTCCTTCCGCTTTCATCAACTCCAAAGCAGCTTCTTTTTCGTTGGGAATGATCCCTTCTAATATTGCTTCTTTAATCGCTTCTTTGATTTGACCAATTGCTTTTGAGGGACCTAAACCAAATGATTCCATGATCTGTTCGCCTGAAACGGGAGGTTGAAAATTACGGATATGATCCCGTTCTCCAACTTCTTCTATTTTTTTACGAACAACTTTAAAGTTGTTGTGATAGCGTTCAAAGCGTTTTGGGTTTTTGGTCGTAATGTCTGCCTCACACAAGGTAATAAGATCATTGATGTTTTCACCTGCATCGAAAACAAGACGACGTACGGCAGAATCGGTTACTAAATCTTCTGCAATAACGATTGGCCGTGAACTCATCAACACCATCTTTTGAACGAATTTCATCTTATCATTCAAAGGCAATTTCATTCGTTTAAAGAGTTTATAGACCATTTTTGCACCTACAAATTCATGTCCGTGAAAGGTCCAACCATTTTTTTTATGGAAGCGCTTGGTTGGGGCTTTGCCAATATCGTGCAACAAAGCTGCCCAGCGCAACCACAGGTCATCTGTAGTTCGGCAAATATTATCTACCACTTCAAAAGTGTGATAAAAATTATCTTTATGTGTCTGCCCTTCTACCTCTTCGATACCTTTAAGATCAACAAGTTCAGGAAGGAGGAGGGGAAGAAGATTAACTTCATCCAATAGTAAAAAACCAAAAGAAGGTTGGTCACACAGCATGATTTTATTGATCTCTTCTACACAGCGCTCTTTGGTGATGATCGAGATTCTATCGGCATGTTCTTTAATTGCATCCAGCGATTTCTTTTCAATTATAAAACCCAATTGAGAAGCAAAACGCACAGCACGCAGCATCCGTAAGGGGTCATCCGAATAGGTGATTCCAGGTTCTAAAGGGGTTCTAAGAATACCCTTTTCTAAATCGGCAAGTCCGTTAAAAGGATCGAGCAAAGTGCCGTAGGTTTCTTTGTTTAGGCTGATCGCCATTGCGTTGATTGTAAAATCCCTACGGTTTTGATCGTCTTCTAAACTCCCTTCTGTAACTTCTGGATTGCGGCTTTCGGAGGTATACGACTCTTTCCGAGCGCCAACAAATTCTAGACTTATGTCTCCCCATTTGAGCATGGCAGTACCGTAGGTTTTAAAAACCTGAACTTTAGTTGCCTTGGGTAATTTTTTTTGTACTTCTTGAGCGAGTTTAATTCCTGAGCCAAGGACCACAAAGTCGATATCAGTATTCTTTCTTTTCCTGTCCAGTAAATGATCTCGAACGAAACCGCCAATCGCATAAGTCTCCAGCCCAAGCTCATCTGCTGTTTCACCAACAGTTTTAAAAAGCTGACTGTTTAAAATTTCTTTAAAGTCCGTTTTCAACATGATTATGCTCTTAGCGTTTTAAGGGCTCCATCGGCTTCAATAGATATTAAAGTCGAGGGGTTGGTTCTAATTTCATTTGTTCTCAAAGCTACGATATAGTCAACACCATCCAAAATAGGTTGGTCGATTTCATTGTATTCTTTTGGACTGTTATTTCCACTTACATTTGCTGAGGTAGAAACAATAGGTTTTCCGAAACTTTGAATCAATTGCTTACAGAACGCATCTTGTACAATCCGAATTCCAGCACTGCCATTTGCTGCGGTTAGGTTGGATGCAAGACCATTTACCTTAGGGTAAATAACAGTTGTCGGTTTTTTACTCAAAGCGATCCCTTTGATTTTTTCATCCAAGCGTCCCGTCAGTTGTTCGAGCATTGCAAGATCTGCAACTAAACAAATCAGGGCTTTGTTGTCCGCCCTTTGCTTTAGTTTATAAATTTTTTTCACGGCTTCAGGATTTGTTGCATCACAACCAATACCCCAAATTGTATCGGTAGGGTAGAGTAGGGTTTCCCCTTTTTGTAAAGCAGAACAAGCTGCGCCAACAAAAGTTTCCATTCGGTTTGTGTTAATCTATACAGCTACATTATGCTCTCTGAGCGCATCGTTCAAGGATGTTTTTTTATTGGTACTCTCTTTTCGTTTTCCAATGATCAAAGCACAGGGTACTTGGTATTCTCCAGCAGGAAATTGCTTGGCATAAGTACCCGGAATCACAACCGATCGAGCCGGAACAACCCCTTTATACTCTATAGGCTCATCACCCGAAACATCAATTATTTTGGTAGATGCTGTAAGTACAACATTTGCACCCAAAACGGCTTCACGTTCTAAGCGAACGCCTTCTACAACAATACAACGAGAGCCAACAAAGGCATCATCTTCAATGATTACAGGTGCTGCCTGAAGGGGTTCCAACACCCCACCAATTCCTACACCTCCACTGAGGTGAACATTTTTTCCAATCTGTGCACAGCTTCCAACCGTAGCCCAGGTATCAACCATAGTCCCCGAATCTACATAGGCGCCAATGTTTACGTAACTGGGCATTAGAATCACCCCAGAGGCAATATATGCGCCTTGACGAGCAACCGCATGAGGTACTACTCGGATTCCCTTGGCTGCATAGTCTTTCTTGAGCGGCATTTTATCATGAAACTCCATCGGACCAGCATGAAAAGTCTCCATCTTTTGAATTGGAAAATACAACACTACTGCTTTCTTAACCCATTCGTTTACTTGCCAACCCTCGGTAGTGGGTTCGGCAACACGGAGGTCGCCCTCATCCAATTGTTTGATTATGGAACGGATTGCATTTTGTGTTTCTTCTTGTTCTAAAAGACTGCGGTCTTCCCAAGCTGCTTCTATAATTGCTCTCATTAAAATGATCTTAAAATTTTGCACAAATTTAAGCTATTCACTCGACTTTATTTTAGTTTTTTTATACGAACCCAAGAAGGAGCTGTATATTTGCGCATGCCAGAAATTATAGCAATCGATTTTGGAACTAAACGCACCGGAATAGCCGCAACAGATCCCCTGCAGCTAGTAGCTTCGGGTCTGACAACCTTGCCTACTCAAGAAGTAGTTCCGTTTTTAGAAGATTACCTTAAAACACATGAAGTTGCTATCTGTGTTTTTGGCCAACCCAAAAGACACGACGGTTCTCCCTCTGAGGTTGAAGACGAAATCAAAAAATTCATCGCTTATTTGAATAAGAAAATTCCAAGCTTAGCAATCGAACGCTATGATGAACGCTTTACCTCCAAAATGGCTTTTCAGACCCTGCTCGATTCTGGGATTGGAAAAAAGAAAAGACAAGACAAAGGTTTACTTGATAAAATCAGCGCAACCCTTATCTTGCAATCCTATTTAGAAGCGAAAAACAATACGATTTTATGATATTACCCATTGTAGCATACGGAACTCCCGTATTGAAGAAAAAAGGAACGGACATAACGCCCGAATATCCTGCATTCGATCAACTGCTCGAAAATATGTGGGAAACCATGTATGCGGCTAATGGCGTTGGTCTGGCTGCCCCCCAAGTTGGAATTGGGATTCGTCTTTTTATAGTCGATGCTTCTCCCTTTGCAGATGATGATGCGTTGACGGAGGAGGAACAACAACAACTCACCGGGTTTAAGAAGGTTTTTATCAACCCTCAAATTGAAGAATCTGGAGAAGAATGGGCTTTTAATGAAGGCTGTTTGAGTATCCCTGACGTGCGTGAAGATGTGTATCGACAAGAAGAAATTCACATCCTCTATTGGGATGAAAATTTTAAAGAACATCAAGAAGTTTATACCGGTCTTGCAGCCCGTGTTATTCAACACGAATACGATCATATTGAGGGTGTTTTGTTTACCGATAAGCTTTCACCCCTAAAAAAGAGATTAATTAAAGGAAAATTAAATAATATTGCTAAAGGAAATATAGACGTGGATTATAAAATGCGTTTTCCTTTAGCTTCCAAAAAAAGATAAACACCCTTATGGAATTAGATAAAATCATCGCTATTTCTGGCCGTCCGGGCCTTTTTGAAGTTCAAGTACAAACCCGTAGTGGTTTCATTGCCAACTCCCTTGTCGATGGTAAACGCATTACCGCAAGCCTACGAGATCAGGTAAGTCTACTGTCTGAAATCAATATTTACGGCTTACAGGCTGAGGTTCCTTTGGCTGATATTTTTCAGAACATGCTAGCACACGAAAAAGGTGCTCTGTGTTCCGTAAAACCCAAGGCTCCCGCTACGGACTTAGAAGCTTATTTCTTTGAAGTTTTTCAAGACTATGACGAAGAGCGTGTATATCCTAGCGATATCAAAAAAATCATCCAATGGTATAACGTATTGGTTGGAAAAGGTCTTTTGGTAGCCGAAGCTACTCCAGCTACTGAGGCTCCAGCAGCAGAAGCAACACCCACCGAAGAAGCCAAATGAATACGCGAGCCCAACAACTTGAGGCAATCGATCGTTTGCTAACCATCATGGATGAGCTCCGAGAGCAATGCCCATGGGACAGAAAACAGACCTTCGAATCCCTACGTCATTTGACGATTGAGGAAACTTACGAATTGGGCGATGCAATTCTAGAACGCAATCTAGAAGAAATAAAAAATGAGCTCGGAGACCTATTGCTCCACATTGCTTTTTATTCCAAACTAGGGAGCGAAGAAAAAGCCTTTGATATTGCCGATGTGGCGACCAGTATTTCCGATAAATTGGTGCATCGACATCCGCATGTGTACGGAGATGTTGAAGTCCAAGACGAAGAAGAGGTGAAAAAAAATTGGGAGGCATTAAAGCTAAAGGAAGGAAAAAAATCTGTTTTGGAAGGTGTCCCCAAAGGACTTCCTGCCCTTGTAAAAGCACAACGCATTCAAGACAAGGTAGCCGGCGTTGGTTTCGATTGGGAGCAGCCCGAACAAGTTTGGGACAAGGTGCAAGAAGAGTTAGCCGAACTGCATGCCGAGGTCCAAAAAGGCTCTGCCAAAACCATTGAAGCTGAATTTGGCGATGTGCTTTTTTCCCTGATCAACTATGCCCGTTTCCTTAAAATAAACCCCGATACTGCCCTCGAACGCACCAACCAAAAGTTCAGCAAGCGTTTCCAATACCTTGAACAACACGCGCAGAAAATCGGAAAAACCCTCCACGAAATGTCACTCGACGCGATGGAGGTAATTTGGCAAGAAGCTAAAAAAGCAGATTAGGAATTTTACAATTGTTTTTATAACTGTATTTATTTTTCATAACTGAAAAGAAGTTAATATGGGTTATAGACTATTCAAAAGTTAGTCCGCTCCACCCACTTCATCAACATCCTCTTCACTATCCGTTTCCAAGTTTTTCTTCAATTCCCTTCCCAGGGTTTTAATTTGTTTCACTTTAGTTTCCCAATGTTCAATTTGGTCGTTTAGTTTTTTGATCTTAGCATTTACCTCCTGCATCATGGGACTCTCGCTTGAGGTTGTGCTGAAAAAGGCCAGGTTGTTTTCTAATTGAATCAATTCCGTTTTGGACTCGTCAATCTTTTTCTTCAATTGAATATGTTCTTTGTTCAAACCTTCTTCGTTGTCTTTGAGTAAGAGTAAATCGGTTTTGAATTGGGCAGCTGTCTTTTCTTCTCCCTTGAGTTTGGTCTTATTCCACAGCCCTTTGAGGAATTCGGTATATTCTCTTTGCATAGAATTTTTTACACCATCCGAAGGCGCTCCCATGGCGTTCCAGTTCTCGAATGCGGTTTCTATGTACGTAAATAAGGCTTCGGTCTCTGTGGGTGCTTCTTGGGTTTTTAAATCTTCAAAATAGGTACGCTTGGCTTTAAGAATGGCCTGATCTTGTTCGCTATAGGCTTCTTCTTTATTCTTCAAACGAGCAAAGTAGAGGTCGGTTGCAGTTTTGAATTCTTCCCATAACTGATTGGAGAGTTTTCGAGAAATACGCCCTGTTTTTTTCCAAGCTACCTGAATCGCTTTCATGCGGTCGGTATAGGACCTCCAGTCCGAACTCTCTAGGATGGACTTTACTTCAGTAATTAGGGCCTTTTTTTCGGCAATATGGACTTTTTCTTCTTGCTTCTGTACCTTGTAGAACTCATTTTTTTTGTGGTTGAAGTTTTTCAAGACCATTCGAAAGTCATTCCAAATAGCTTTATTCTGCGCTCTGGGAATGCGACCGATGTTGTGGAATTCTTCTTTTAACGCATGTACTTGCTTTAACGAATTTTGCCAAGCATTGTGGTTGCTTGGATGATCGGTATAGTGTTCTTCGATTTGGGTCAGAATGGCTTTTTTCTTCCCTAAATTCTCAAGTAGAATGGCATCGATGTTTTTATTATACTCGTTTTTGCGTTCGTGTATTTTGGCAGTTGCATCCTGAAAACGACTCCAAAGTTCTTCGCGGTGCTCCCGTGCTACGGGACCAAGATCGGTTTTCCATTTTCGGTGCAATACGTTCAACTCTCGAATGGCAACTACTACATCTTGATGCGCTACCAAGCTTTCTGCCCGCTCGATGAGTTTTAGCTTTTCCTCGTAATTGTGCTTGAAATCTTTTTCACGTAAAGCACGATCCAAATGTAGGAAGTCATAAAATCGCTCTACATGATGCTTATAGGTTTCCCAAACGTTGTTGCTTTCGGCTCTTGGAACTTGACCCGTTTGGTGCCAGCTTTCTTGTAGGGCTCTGAATTTTTTATAGTTATTGGAATTATTTTCACTGATTCCAATTAAGGCTTTGATCTCTTCAATAATCTCCAAGCGTTTTTCCAGATTTTCTTTCTGACTTTTTTCTTGAGATTTATAATGGGCACTCTTATTGGCTTTGTATTCTCGAACAAGTTGACTGAATTCTTTTTTGTAATGTGGACTGAATTCAAAATCCAAGTCATTGCCTTCTATTGCAATAAACTCTTTTCTCTTTTCATTGAATATTTTCCCAAAACGACTATCAAATTGGGAGATAACTTCTTGAATTTCCTTTCCCTTTTTTGTCCAATCACTCGCATGGATCATTTTTTTTAGCACATCGGTATAGGCCTCCAGTTCAAGGCTATCAAAATTGATTTTTGTTTGAGTTGTTTTGTCTTCCGGTACAGTCTTAGGTTCTGTCGTTTTACTTTGTTCCTCTTGACTTGTACTGATTTCAGAAGCTTCATTGATCCCCTCTTCTTGCTTAGATTCGTTAGGTTCAGTAGATTTTTCCATCATCAGTTGTTTTTAGTGAGTACAAAAATTGTACTCAAGTAAATTAATTTCAGTCAAAATTTACGAAAAATTAAATTAAATGGGGAGGTGATTCCAGATATTCCAAGATTTTTCAGCTTGTTGCTCCAACATGAAATATCCATTTTGTAGGGTTGCACCCTTCTTTTTTCCTTCTGCTAGAAAAAGTGTTTCCTCAGGATTATAAATTAAATCAAATAAAAAATGACCTGAATTGATCAAGTCGTATGGGATTTGAGGTGCTTGGTCTATTTTTGGATGCGTCCCTATAGGCGTGCAGTTGATGATGAGTTTGTGCGATTCTATAAGGCTTGCATCAATCTGTTCATAGGAAATCTGACCAGCTCGGGGATTTCTAGAAACAAATAAGGGTTCAATGTTCATTTGTTCTAAAACATAACGCACCGCTTTAGAAGCTCCACCAGTCCCCAAAATCAAGGCTTTGTCGGCATGATTATTCCACTGTCTAAGCAGTGCTGCTCTAAAGCCATAGGCATCTGTATTGTGTCCTTCTGTAGTCCCATCCGCTAGGATGCGAACGGTATTTACTGCACCAATTATTTTGGCATCTTCAGAGAGCTGATCCACATAGGGGATAATGGCCTCTTTATAGGGAATGGTAACGTTGAGACCACTCAGATTTTCTGATTTCAAAATCGTTTGGATGTCTTCAATAGACTCCAAGTCAAAGTTTTCATAGGTACAGTCACTAATGTCTTCCTTTTGGAATTTTTTAGCGAAGTACGAACGTGAAAAAGAGTAGGCAATGTCTTTGCCAACCAAGCCATAGCGTTTATTGTTGTGCACTTTTTTTTCCATAGGTTTCTAATAGGGTAACAATTCCAAAGCCCAAAAGTATGAAAAGGATTACGTAGATGTTTTCGAATTCGCTAAGTTTTGGCCAAAATAATTCCTGAGATTCCATTTGTGTTACCTGATTTGTAGGATCAACGATCCTTTTCCAAGGCCAAGTTGCATTTAAAGACCCTAAAATAAAACCGATTAACAAAGCAATTATTTTCTCTGGATAGTGCTGTAAAAACCACCGTAATGCTTTGGATAGCAAAAGTAATCCGCTAACAGAACCCAGGGTAAAAGCCAGCATAACCCCCAGAAGATGGAGCCGTTCAGGATCGTCTACAAAGCTAAAATTAAAAGAAATGATATCGACGAGGGTAAAGTATAAAGCATTTACTGCATCAATCAATAAGAGGGTATAATTCCCTAAGACTAAAATCAAAAATGATCCAGAGAGTCCCGGTAGGATCATCCCAGAAATACTGATCATCCCGCAGATAAAAACAAATAAAAGGTTATCGTTCTCTTGTCCAGGCGTAAGGAAAGTAACCGCTAAACCAAAGCCAACTCCTGTCAGTGTTACCAGATATTCTTTATAGGTAAATCGTTTGGCTTGAATCCAAATAAAAAAAACGGAGGCTAGAATCATCCCAAAAAACAGACCCCAAACTTGCCGCGGATAATGCTGAATAAACTGATCTAAAATTAAAGAGGCACTAAAAAAACTGATCACTACTCCGGTGAAAAGAAGACTTAAAAAAGATCCGTTTACATAGTTGTAAAAAGCACGGAATTCTCTTTTAAATACTAATGTTAACGCTGTTTTATTGAATCTTGAAAACGAATAAATAAGCTCTTCGTAAAAGCCAGCAGCTAAAGCCACAATACCTCCCGAAACACCGGGGATTTTATTGGCTACCCCCATGGCTATTCCTTTGCAGATCAATACAAGTTTTTGGCTTCGACTTTTTTTAGACGGCATCGTTTTCTGTGTTCGAATTTCGTTCAAGGAAATATAGAAAAAGAAATCCAAAAAGCATCATTACCAAAGCAATAAGAAGTTGAGGGTCTCCGTCGAAATTCCAAGGTGCTGTGTATTCGGTTTTGATTGCAATTTTTTTACTTGCTGAAATCACTTCCCATGCTACGGGTTTTTGCCAAGGCCATATTTTGGGTAAAGCCCCAATCATAAAGCCTATCAAGATCATCAGGGTTGCTTGTTTTTGGTGGGTAAACAACCATTTTAAGAACTTGGAAAATGTTTTTAATCCAACTACAATCCCCAAACCAATAACGAAGAGTCTGGAATAGGTTTCCACAAAATTATCCCATTCAAAATTGACCAGGGCCAGGATACTGTTCTTCGAAGTGTTTAATACAACTTCATAAGCCCCCAGAAGGATATAAATGAATGAGCCTGATATTCCGGGAAGAATCATGGCAATGATGGCAATCATAGAACAGAAGAAGAGATAGCCCAAACTGATTTCCCCACCATTGGGCGTAATTTGAGTGATGCTGTATGCGATTATAAACCCTAAAATCAGAAAGAGTACCGATTTTAGTGTTTTGGGCTGGTTTTGCTTTAAAAGTAATAGGATGCTAAAACAAATCAAACCAAAAAAGAAAGCCCAAACCGGAATTGGATATTCATGTAAAAGAAAATGGATAAGACCAGAAAAAAGGACAATGCTTGTTCCAACCCCCAAAATCAAGGGAAGTAAAAAGCGGCCATTAATTGCATTCCAAAAGGTGGAAAAACCATTTTTTTTAAGAATGAGCAAAGAACGAAAGCTTAGGTTGTCGATAGAGAAAATTAACTCTTCGTAAACCCCAGCAATTAAGGCAATGGTTCCTCCTGAAACTCCGGGGATAACATCCGCAATTCCCATGGCCATTCCTTTAAAAAAGAGCCTAATTTTGGTTTGTGATTTCTTTTTCAAAAATTAAAAATAGATTAGGAGACCTTGAAAATTGTTTTGAACTCAGGAAATAAATTCAACAAGTTTTCTGGAGGATCTTTCTTGTTTTTACGCAAGTCTTGTATAAAGAATTCAGCTTCGTTTAATAAGCTTAACCTTCGGTAGCATCCAGCAATTCTAAAATCAATCTCGGCACTGTCAGGATAAAACTCTTTCGCTTGATGCCCTATGGTAATCATTTTTTCCCATTCGTTTAGGAAAATCAAGGTATTCATCCATTCAATCCAAATTTCGAGTTCGTAATTTCCTTGTTGAATGGTATTCTGATAAGCAATTTCTGCTTCGGTATATTGACCAAGGGTTTGCAATAACAACGCATTTCGTTTGTTATAGCCTACGCTGTCTTCGTTTATGAGCAAGGCTTTTTTTGTGTAGTAAAAAGCTTTGTCTATATCTCCGAGTTGGATGTAAAAGTCGATCATGGCATTCCAGCTTTTTTCACTCGCAGGATCTTCTTGTACCGATTTTTTAAAGTATTGTAATGCCAAGGTATCATTCCCAAGCGCTTGATGACATTTTGCTATTCTCAAGTAAGCATAGGAACTGGGATCATCAATTTGGATTGCGATTTGAAAATTTTCAATGGCTTCATTGTAGCGCCCCATGTTCTCAAGAACTTTTCCTTTTTCAATATAGGCACCCGTAAATTGATCCTCGGAAATGATTGCAAAATCGAAGGCACTAAGGGCTTCTTCGTTGCGATCCAAATTGAGGTATTGTTTTCCGATTTCGTGCCATGCAATTTCATTGTAGGGATTTTTCTCTAAAACAGCATTCAGAACGGTAATAGCTTCTTCGTATGATCTTTGAAATTCGAAGCAGTACAAAAGATTGTAGAGCACTTGGTAGTCTTCGGGATCTTCTTCTAAGGCTAATTTGAAATACTCCTGTGCATTGCTGTAGTCCTCTAGTACCATATATTCCATTCCCAACAGGCACCAAATTTCCAGTTGATCATCGGAATGTTGTAAAGATTCTAGAAGTAATTCTATGGCAGCGTAATGTTCTTTATTTTTTGAGAAAATTGTAGCCCGCTGTACAAATATTTCTTGGTTGTGCGGATCGAGTTCTTGTATGGAATCTAAAAGTACTTGGGCTTGATCGTCTGCTCCGTCAAAAATCAAAAGTTCCGATTTTAGCAGAAGCAAATCGCTGTGAACCGGATGTTGTTTTATGGCTAGGTGTAAGGCTTTTTTTGCTAGGTTAATTTCACCAGAATCAATGTAAAATTGAATGATGCATTCAAAATCCTCTGCATCAAAGTAGTATACTTCATTGGTTTTAAGCATTTGCTCAAACCGTGGAATTGGTGAATCAGAATTATTTGAAAACGAGTTTTGCATGTGTCTGGGATTTGCTTTAATAAAGTTAAAGCGAAGTCTGCTTTTATATACTGAAAGGCTCAATTGTTCTTAACAAAGTAATTAACAGTTTTTAGGTTTCAATACAGTCCAAAACCTTAATTATTATGGCACATCCGTTCCTTATTTCGTCCAATGAAATGGTCAATGGAGGCGAAATACGTACCGCCTTCTTTTCCCATAACAGCCAGAATAAAAGCAGGCCTTTTTCCATACTTTTTAATACAACTGCATTTGCTATTTCTTCTGTTTCAAAGATGGGTGCCAGCATCAAGCCAGTCCCATTGATGGACTTTATTTTGGGATGTTTTAATAAAGATCGAAACAGTTTTTCTTTTTCTGCAACAGCTTCAATAAGGTGCTCTTCTTTAAGTGTACTAAGGGTGGCTAGAGCTGCAGAAGCAATGAGTGCATTCCCACCAAAGGTGGTAATATGTCCTAACTTCGGGTTTTCTGTCAACTGATGCATATGGGCTGCTGAACTGCTGAATGCTCCAATGGGTAAACCACCTCCCATGCCTTTTCCCATGACTAAAATGTCCGGTACAACATCATAATGTTGAAAACCAAACAGCTTTCCTGTCCGGCCAAAACCGGGTTGAATTTCATCTAAAATAAGTAAGGCTCCAACAGCCGTACAGCGTTCTTTTACTTTTTTTAAATAGTTATTTTGTGGCAAGATAAACCCAGCACCCCCTTGAATGGTTTCCAGTAATACGGCTGCAGTTTTTGTTGTTATCTTGTGAAGATCGTCGGCATCATTAAACTTGACGAATTGAACTCCGGGCAGTAAGGGCCGGTATGCTTTCTTTTGCTGTTCTGCGCCTAAAAGACTCAAAGCCCCATGTGAACTTCCATGATATGCGTTGTGTGCTGCTATCAATTCACCTCTACCGGTTACCTTTTTTGCTAGTTTCAAAGCACCTTCGATAGCTTCAGTCCCTGAATTTACAAGATAGGTAACTCCCAGACTTTCGGGTAGTTCAGCGGCGAGTTCTTTTGCCAAGTTTACAGCGGGTTCCTGAGCAAATTCCCCATAAACCATTAGGTGTAAATAACGCTCAGCCTGTGTTTTAATCGCTTCAACTACATTCGGATGACAATGGCCTACACTGCAGGCCGAAACCCCAGCAATAAAATCCAAGTAGGCTTTTCCGTCGGTGTCGTGTACATAACAACCTTGGGCATGGTCTACAACAATTCCAAGGGGGTAAGGAGTCGTTTTGGCTTGAAATTTTAAAAAATCTTCTTGAAGCTTTTTCATTCTTTGGATATTGAAACTTCAGGTACTTTTTTCCGTTCTACATTTTCTATTAAAAATAAATCTTCGAAAGTATCTGGACGTTCATCGACACGCCAGAGAAAACCATCGAGTTTCCTTAGATTCTGATCAATTTTTTCTTCTGGGAAAACTTCCCCATCGGGGCTTACATAAAATGAGATTTCATTGATTTCATTATTTAAAAAAACAATGTCAAGCGCACTGCAAATGGTTTTATTAATTCCGATTAACTCCCCAGTTTCGGAGTATAAATAATAAATAACCATGGTGTTTTTTATGACGTCTAAGTTTTTAAGAGCGCCTTCCTCAAAGTCTCCATAGAGTTCACTCCCAGCAATCTGATTGAACCCATCGACACTTATGGAATCCTGTTCTATGATGAAGGCATTACCGAATATTTGAAGTGAGTCTAATTTTTTTTCTCCCGGTTCGGTCAATAAATGAATTACCTCTCCACTCATTTGACTGGCACCAAACCACAATACAGGGTTTCTAGCATTTTTTTCATCATCGCTTAAAATCTGATCCTCTTTCTTGGTGAGCGGTTGTTTGTGTAACTCAATTTTGCCGATTTGATTGTCGAGATACAAGGAGTCTGACTTCCCTCGGATGTCAGATTTCAATATTTTTACATTGTAATAACCTCGTAAGATTCGGTGTTCCGGTGGACCAGTTCCAATTAAAGTATCGGCTTTGATGTAAAGCGAATCGTTCTCCAAGAGGTTTATCGCATAGGCGCGTCGCGTAATGATCGCAGAATCTTTTGCTTTAAAAATCTCTGCATAATTCCCTCGAATGATGGAATTGTTGATGGTGTCTGTTATGGATACGTCATCGGTTGCTGCCGCATATTCTCTTTCGTTTTCAAAGTAGAGGCTATCCCCTTCAATGATTTTTTGGTTGTAGTTGATGAGCGCATTCTGATTAAAGTTCCCACGTTGTGCGTCTAGGTTGTAAAAGCCCCGCTCACAATAAATATCATAATCAGCTCCAATGATTTTGGTTGGGCCGTACAAATACGCTTTATTGCTTTCCGTAAAATAATCCAGTTGGGCAGAGGTGACGTTGTATTCTGGATTTGTAATGCGCACATTGGAAATGAATCGGTATTTCTTTTCATTCATAAAATACTTGCCCCGATTACTTTTTAGTGTACTACTACTGTCGATTACAGTCCCTGGAGTGTCATAATAGGCAATGTTCTCGTTACGGTCGAGGTACAGTGTGTCGGTTTCTAGGGACATATCCGGTTGTTTCAAAAAAACATTTCCCCAGGCTTTTGCTTGGCCGTTTGCACCGTCATACTCAAGAAAATCACTGGTCATTCGAAGGGTGTCTCCTTGCGTAAAAACAACTACTCCTGCGGCTTCAAAAAAGTTTTTCTTGGAGTAGAAAAAAGATTTGTCCGATTTAATCAATGCTCCTTTGTGAAACAAATGTACACGCGTACTTCCTTTTTTTAATAAAATATTAGCACCGGGGTATTGGGCTTCATCCTTGGCAAAAGAACCCGCCTGTCGAATTTCAACAATTCTGGGTTCTTGGGCAGAAACAGATCGCACTCCAAAGCTAACAAAGAGAAGAAAAACAAGCGTTTTTATAAATTTCAAGCTGTTGGTGTTACTGTTGTTTAACGGAAAATCGTTTGCTTTCGATCGGGACCTACTGAAACAATCTTAATTGGTGTTTCGAGTTCTTTTTCTAGATAGGCTATATAGTCATTGAATTCTTTTGGGAATTGGTCTTCAGCAGTCAAAGCTGTTAAATCATCCTTCCATCCAGCCAATTCAATATACTCAGCCGTCACATGTTCAGGTTCGATACTGAAGGGAAGGTGTTCAATCGTTCCTTCAGCCGTTTTGTAGGAAGTACATACCTTGATGGTTTCAAATCCAGAGAGAACATCTCCTTTCATCATCATCAGTTGGGTAACTCCATTGACTCGTATTGCATATTTAAGAGCAACAAGGTCAATCCATCCACAACGTCTTGAACGTCCGGTTGTAGCGCCAAATTCCATACCAACACGCCCCATGGTTTCTCCAGCTTCATCAAACAATTCAGTTGGAAAAGGGCCACTTCCTACACGCGTTGCATAGGCTTTGAAAATTCCAAAAACTTCACCAATGGTGTTGGGTGCAATTCCCAAACCAGTGCAAGCTCCAGCTGCCGTGGTAGTAGATGAAGTTACAAAGGGATAGGTTCCGAAATCAATATCCAGCAACGATCCTTGTGCTCCTTCGGCCAAGACCTTTTTACCTTCTTTTAAAGCGGTGTATAATAAATGTTCACTATCTACGAAAGGTAGTTTTTTGAGTTCGTCTATTGCCTTGAAAAAAGCATCTTCAAGTATGGATAGTTCAAATTCAATTTTACCTTCGTAAAAGTCTAGCATTTTTAAATGCTTCGTTTTTAAGTTTTCATAACGTTCTTTCCAATCCGGGAGTAAGATGTCACCAACACGAATTCCATTCCGTCCGGTCTTGTCCATATAGGTTGGTCCAATTCCTTTGAGAGTAGATCCAATTTTCGCTTTCCCTTTCGATGCTTCCGATGCAGCGTCTAACAGACGGTGGGTTGGAAGAATCAAATGCGCTTTTTTAGAAATTAAGAGTTTGTTTGGAAAATCAATATTAAAGGGAGCTAGTTTTTCAATTTCTATTTGAAAAATAACAGGATCAATTACAACGCCATTGCCTATTAAGTTGAGTGCGGTTGGGTGAAATATTCCAGATGGAATGGTGTGTAAAACATGAGAAAAACCGTCAAATTTGAGGGTGTGACCTGCATTTGGTCCCCCCTGAAAACGAGCGATAATATCATAATTCGTGGTAAGGACATCCACAATTTTACCCTTTCCTTCATCTCCCCATTGGAGACCTAATAATAAGTCAATAGACATAGTAGCTAATGTTATATTTATGATTCTTTTTTGGTGCCGTAAAAGTATAAAGAATGATGATGAATATCAACATTAAACACCTCTTCAATTGTTTTTTTTATACTTTGAATTCTCGGGTCACAAAATTCTTTTACTTCTCCTGTATCTGTAAGTATGATGTGATCGTGTTGTTTGTCAAAAAATGACTTTTCGTACTGGGCTTGGTTGTTTCCGAATTGGTGTTTTCTCACCAATCCTGATTCAAGTAAAAGCTCAATGGTGTTGTACAATGTAGCTCGACTTACACGATAGTTTTTGTTCTTCATCATGATGTAGAGCGATTCAATATCGAAATGGTCATCGTTCTCGTATATCTCATGGAGTATTGCAAAACGTTCGGGAGTTTTCCGCTGTTTATTTTGATCCAAAAAGTTAATGAACACACCCTTAACAACTTCTTGAGGATTTTGTGCTTCCGTCATAATCATGATTTAGGTTACAAATGTATCGTTTCTTTAACTATTCTCGGGTAACTTTTTCAATTCCATTTATTTTCAGCAAATTGTTGACCAGTTTATCTAAGATTGCACTGTTTTTGACCCGCACATTTATTGAGCCATTGAATAAACCTTCTTCTGTGTCAAAACTGATTTTAAAGATATCGGCATGCATATTAGTTGAAATAACTCGGGTGACTTGATTGACAAGACCTGTCTGATCAATTCCACTCAGCTTGAGTTTTGCACTGAACTGTTGTTCTGAGGAATCAACCCACCATGCCGGTAAAACTCTGTAGGCAAAATTAGACTGTAACGATAGGGAATTGGGACAATCATGCCGATGTACCTTCAGACCATCGTGAATGGATAGAAAACCAAAAACTTTATCGCCACCAATGGGTGTGCAGCATTTGGATAAAGAGTAGGGGAGTTCTTCTTTGTCTTTTCCGAAAACTAATTTATCGAAGGAAGAAGTAAACTCATCTCGATCATTAATATTCTTTCGTGCATTGGAGGTGATTCTTTTTTTTATAAAATTGAAAAATTTACTGTTGTAACTAGCTGCAAAATCTTTCAATTTTTTGTTGTCGACAACCCCAATGCCAACCCGATAAAATAAGTCCAAACTGGTATTGACCTTGAAGTACAAAACGAGCCTTCGAATGGTTTTATCGTTTAGGGTAATCTTTAGTTGCTTGAGTTTTCTTCTCAATAATTCTTTTCCATCCTCGGCGATGCGTTTTTTCTCTTCGTTTAATGCAGCTTTTATTCGAGACCGAGCGCGAGATGTAATCACATGATCCAACCAGTTAGCTGTAGGCTTTGAGTTTTCTGAAGTAATGATTTCAATATTCTCCCCACTCTTTAGAGTCCTGCTCAAGGGTACTAGTTTTCCGTTGATTCTTGCACCACGGGCTTTGGCACCAACTTCGGTGTGAATGCTGAATGCAAAGTCAAGAACAGAGGAACCCGTTGGCAGGGATTTTAATTCCCCTTGAGGCGTAAAAACGAAAATTTCTTCTGAATAGAGGTTGAGTTTAAAGTCCTCAACAAAATCAACCGCATTACTTTCTTTATTTTCTAAAACCTCTTGAACGCGGTTTAACCAGGTATCAATTCCACTCTCTTTCTGCATTCCCTGTTTGTATCTGAAATGTGCCGCATACCCTTTTTCTGCAATTTCATGCATGCGTTCTGAGCGAATCTGTACCTCAACCCATTTGTTGTTGGGCCCCATAACTGTAATGTGAAGGGATTCGTATCCGTTTGATTTCGGAGAAGAAATCCAATCCCGAAGGCGGGTGGGGTTAGGCGTAAAGTGATCTGTTATGATGGAGTAAATTTTCCAAGCTAAAAACTTTTCATTCTTGGGAGTGGATTTGTAAACCACACGGATTGCAAACTTGTCAAACACCCCTTCATAGGGAATGTTTTGTTTTTGCATTTTTTTATGTATCGAAAAAATTGATTTACTCCTTCCCTTTATGAAATATTTTAAACGTTCTCCATTGAGCGATTTTTCAATGAATGCCGAAAAGTCTTTGATGTATTTTTTTTGTTCTTCCTGACCGCCTTCAATTTTATTTTTAATGGCATCGAATCGGAGGGGCTCGGTGTATTTTAAGCTTAAATCTTCTAGCTCAGTTTTGATGTTATACATCCCAATTCTATGTGCAATTGGGGCGTAGATATAAAGTGTTTCTGAGGCAATTTTCACCTGCTTATGCTCAGGCATAGAATCCATGGTCTGCATATTGTGCAGACGATCGGCGATTTTGATAATGATTACTCGGATATCATCATTAAGCGTTAGAAGCATTTTTCGAAAATTTTCTGCTTGCAACGAAATGTCGGTATCTTTTTTAAGATTTGAAATTTTAGTTAACCCGTGTACGATTTTTGCTACGGTACTCCCAAAAAGTCGTTCAATATCGTCTAAGGTATATTCGGTGTCTTCAACGGTGTCATGTAATAATGCAGCTGCAATACAAGCAGCGTCCAACCCTATTTCCGATGCTACAATCTTGGCAACAGCGATGGGGTGGAAAACATATGCCTCTCCAGATTTTCTTCTTTGATCTTTATGGGCATCCACGGCAGTGTCAAAAGCCAAACGTATCAGCTTCTTGTCTTCTTCGTTGAGTTGAAGGTAGCTGATGCGGAGCAACTCTTTGTATTGCTTGGCAATTTCTTTATTCTCTAACTGTTCGTCGATTATCATCACAATAGTAAATTACGGAAACTAATTTAGCATCCAAAAATTTCTTCTCACTTTCTTTGACGAATGGCTTCAAATAATATAATTCCGGCTGCAACCGATACATTAAGTGAATCATTGACACCCAACATGGGAATAACAATGTGATTTTTACTTTGATTACACCAAGTATTACTTAAACCAATATCCTCTGTGCCAACAGCTATAGCCGTTGCACTAGTATAATTTTCTTCGGTATAGACTTTTGCCTTTTCGGATAGGGCAGCACTAAAAAGCTTGATGTCATTTGATTTTAAAAAAGAAAAAACCTCTTCATTCGTCCCAATTGCTATTGGAATTGAAAACATACATCCTACACTCGACCGAATTACATTCGGATTGTATAGGTCCGTTTTGGGATTGGTAATGATTAAGGCATCTGCCTTTGCAGCGTCAACCGTTCGAGCGAGTGCACCAATATTGCCTGGTTTTTCAGGAGCTTCTGCAATGAGAAGCAGTGGGTTGTCTTTCAGATGGAGTGCCGCTAAACTGTGCTCTTTTCTTTGTGCCACCCCGAGAACATCGGATGTGGATCGATAGCATAGCGTTTTGAATAATGCGGCTGACAACTCATAAAGGGCACAACCAGCACCTTGCTTTTCTTGGATCAGTTCATCTGTTTTTTCTGTTCGATTGGAATCGCTCACATAGAGTTTATCAATCAAGTACCCCGCTTGAATAGCATAGGTAAGTTCCTTTATTCCTTCAATTACAAATTGATTGTTTTCTGCTCTTTTCCTTGCCTTGTCTTGTAGCCCTTTAAGGGTTTTAATTTGAGGATTTTGAGTGCTCGAAATGTATTTCATTAATTTTATTTCCTAGCGTATTTTTCCATATAACGTTTCCATAACTCTGTTTGGTGTGTTTCTAACGAAAGTGCTCTTCCTTCAATAAAGGCATGTGTTAGTTGATTGGTACGCATATCCAGAGCATCTCCAAGTGATACAAATAAAGTTGCATCTTTTCCAACGGTTAAACTTCCTAAACGATCAGCAACACCAATTATTTTTGCCGCATTTAAGGTGATCATTTGTACTGCTTTTTCTTTGGGAACACCATAGGCTGCAAAACTTCCTGCATAAAACGGGAGGTTACGAGTGTTCATTCGTTCCATTCTTCCGCTTACATCCACCGTGATTAATAGGCCAGCATCCATAAGGATTTTTGCCATTTTAAAGGGAAGCTTTATGTCTTGATCTTCTTGGGTAGGTAATCGGTGTGGTCGAGAAACAATTACTGGAATGTCATGTTTCTTTAGGAAATCAGTCACCAAATGTGCTTCATTCCCTCCAACTAAAACAACATTCTTAATTTGATGTTCTTTTAAAAATTGAATTCCATCCACAATTTCGCGTTGACCATCGGCGTGTAAATAGACGGTTTGGCTCCCAATAAAGGCATTGTTCATTGCAGCAAACGGAAGATGTTTGGTTTTTGATTGGACTTGATTGTAGGCCATCGATTCTTTTAAGAATTCACTGAGCGATTTTATTTTCTCTTCGTAACTCTTTTTATTGTATTTAATGTCACTACTCGGACCCCTTCTTCTGTTTGACGTATATGCCCGAGGCCAGTTGATGTGTAAACCTTCATCGGTTACTAATGCGGCATCTTCCCAATTCCAAGCATCGAGTTTGACAACGGAAGAACTTCCAGAAATCACCCCACGAGTTGGTACAATTTGAGCGGATAATATCCCGTTGGGACGAAGGCTTTCAACTACTTTAGATTCTGCATTATAGGCAATAATGGTTCTGATGTGCGGAAGATATTCTCCAATTTCATTCAAATCATTGGTTGCACGAACTGCGTCGACTTCGACCATACCCACAGTGCTGTTTGCAGCTATAAATCCAGGGTAAAGGTGTTGTCCAGTAGCGTCAATAGTTTTGCTGTATTCATTTTGTACTGCATCAGCTGAAGCGACTTCAATGATTTTTCCGTCACGCAAACCGATTGCGCTGTTTTCTAAGAGGGTACCATCTCCTATATGAGCCGTTGCGCCCAGTATTAGAATACTATTCTGTTGATCTGCTGCTGGTGTTTGTTGAGCTATTCCTAAAGTACAGCAAAAAAGGAATACGAATGTTGAGATATAATTTTTCATAATAATCAGATTAATCAAGTGTTTCACAATGGAATTCTACTGCTTTTTTCCGTACTGGCTTTTGTGTTTTCGCACCACCATTTTTAGCGACTAGCATGTCTTGAATTAGTTTATTTTTTTCTTTGGCAATTTGTGCCACCTGAGCATTAGCTCGATCAAGATCAAAGTAAATAACCCCATCGATCATGGTTTTTTCTACTACGGCATATATGGACATGGGATGATCGCTCCACAAAACAAGATCGGCAGATTTCCCTACTTTAACACTCCCAACCTCATCGTCGATATGCAATAATTTTGCAGGGTTTAGTGTTACAAATTTCCAAGCGTCTTCTTCAGACACTCCTCCGTATTTAACCGCTTTTGCAGCTTCTTGATTCAAGCGTCGGGACATTTCCGAATCATCTGAGTTAAAAGCTACTGTTACTCCTTGGCTGTGCATGATTGCGCCGTTGTATGGGATGGCGTCATTCACCTCAAATTTATAGGCCCACCAGTCCGAAAAAGTTGAGCCTCCAACACCGTGTTCTTTCATCTTATCGGCTACTTTATATCCTTCAAGTATGTGGGTGAAGGTATTGATGCGAACACCAAAACGATCCGCTACTTTAAGCAGCATATTGATTTCACTTTGAACATAGGAATGACAAGAAATAAAACGCTTTCCGTCTAAAATATCAACCATAGTTTCCATTTCTAAATCGTAGCGTGGCGCTGCAGTTTTGGTTTTTATCTTTTTAGAGAGGGCGTTGTACGCTTTCCATGCTGCCTTGTATTCTTTGGCACGTTGGAAATAGTCTGTAAAAACCTGTTCAACTCCCATTCGTGTTTGTGGAAAACGCCCATAACTTTGCCAGTTCGATTGTTTTACGTTTTCTCCTAAAGCAAATTTGATGTATGGATCTGCATTGGGGTATAAGAGTTCATCGGTACCTGCTCCCCATTTAGGTTTGATTATCGCTGAGCGACCACCAATCGGGTTTGCAGAGCCGTGTAATATTTGTAATGTAGTTACACCTCCAGATAAGTTGCGGTATAAATTGATGTCATCTGGATTGATCACGTCTTCGATGGTTACCTCGGCAGAAGAGTTTTGACCCCCTTCATTGATGCTTGAGGCACCAATATGCGAATGTTCATCAATAATTCCACTGGTTAAATGTTTGCCTGTCCCATCAATTACTCGAGCTCCCGAAGCTTCATCGATGGTGCCGACGGCTTTGATTTTTCCGTTGACAACCCAAACACTTGCATTTTCAAGGATTCCATCAGCTTCATTGGTCCAAACGGTCACATTGGTAAATAAAACATTTTCTGAAGTTGGAAGTGTTTTGAAACCAAAGCCGTTATTTGGATAGGTTATCGGGAGTATCTTTTGGAGTACTTCTTTGTTTTTTTTGTCTTTCTTTGGTTTGGAATCTTCCGTTTTTTTCGCCGTCCAGTTCACTGCCGATCCATCAAAGAAAGTTCCGTCGCCAACAAAGCTGCTCTGATCGCTTATTTTCGATTTAAGTTGTGCGAATTTAGTTTTGCTGCTGTCACTAATTCTCAGTGTTAGCCACCCATTATTATAGTGAGCCTCGGTTTTTAGGGTTGTTGAGTTCTGAACCGTTTTTGCACTTATTTTAGTTGCGCTTTTTGACAGGGTCAGCTCATAGGTCTCCTTCTTTATATTTAAAGCATAGGATCCGTCGATTGTTGTTTTAGCAGAGGCCTGAATGATGTGCTGTTGTCCTTGAACCCAATTTTCATGAATCTTTGTTTTTTTCTCGAACAAAGGACCATCGGTCACCAAAAGGTTTGCATAAGCTCCTTTTTTCAGCTCTCCAACACGACCTTTCTGGTTGATCAGTTGTGCTGGAATTGTAGTCAAAGCTGCTAGTGCTCTTTCCGGCGATAATCCGTATTGAACAGCTTTACGAATATTAGGAAGAAAGTCTTTTACACTTTTTAAGTCACTTGAGGTAAATGCAAATTTAATTCCAGCAGCAGCAATTGCTTTTGGATTTGCTGGAGCTTGATTCCAATAGCGCATTTTATTCAATGAGATTTTCTGTGCCAGGAAGGGATCGTCAACATCAAAAGCTGCAGGGAAATTCACAGGAACCAAAAGAGTTGGCTTGAATTTTTTCAATGTACTCAATTGCTCGTATTCAGTACCATGTGCCTTAATGATATACTTTTTCCCAAACTCCTTTCCAATTTTAGCAGCGCGGGCTACGTCTAATTTGTTGGAAGTTTCGAATATAGAAGGAAGCTTTTGGTTCTTATTCAATGCTTCTAAAGCGAGGTCTTTATTTTTTGCTCCTCCATTTGAATACCACGCAGCATCGTGGTATACTTGACGGATAAGTGCCATAGCTCCCATAATAGACCCTGGATAATATTGCCCAGAAGTATTACTTTTTTTGAAAGAAAGGTGTTGGGCAGCGCAATCTTCAATCATGCGATAACCGTTATCTTGAACGTCATTCAATGCGACCAAGACACTGGAGCCTCTGTGTATCCCTTCTTTTCTATGAGTATTGACTACCCCAAAACCAGCAGCTCTGAGTTCCTTCGCTTTTTTGCTATCGTATTTAAAGTCTGTACTGCTGTTGTAATCCGGTATGATGTGATCATTCCAATAATATCCTTTTCTATTGGCATTATACTGAACACTTCTTCTTCCACTCGATTTGCTCTTTAAAGCTGGAATTCCAAAATCAGAATGTAATTCTACAAAGGAAGGGTAGAGGTGTTTTTCTTTAAAATCGATTACAACTGCATTTTGTGGAATGCTCAATGCAGTCCCAACGGCTTTGATTTTTCCATTCTCAATCAGCAGCATTCCGTTGTCGAGTTTTTGCAGGGGATTCATATGGATGGTAGCCCCCGTCAGCATAATTTGCTTGGAGTTTTCTGTTTTAACGCCCTTGTTTGTTGGGAAATAATCTTGAGCAGGGCTTGCAAAAGAAACAAGAGCTATTAAAATAAAATGTAATGGTTTCATACGTTTTTGATTTTATTGAATGAAAGTACGCTTTTTAGTTTTACAATTTGAATTTATTTTGAAGATCGTAAGCCATTAGAAAAGCAACCACTTGATTGTATGTTTTAATTCCTGATTTTTGACCATTAGCCTTGAGATAAACATCATAAGATTCTTTAAAGAAGGGCTCAAAAGGGTTTTTGTATTCCTCCCAGAAATCGCTGCTTTGGGCAAAGTTTTTAAGAATCCCAGGATTTAACTGTTGTACTAAGATTTTTGCATGATCGGGATCTCTTTTTACTAAATCACTGTAACAGTGCCGAAACCCAAAGAAAACAGCTGCATATTGCAAATAGGGATCAGTATTTTTAAACGTATTGATGAATCCAATGAAATTGGCTTCGTTTTCGGCTGCATAACCGAGTTGGTGTGCCATTTCGTGAGCAATGGTTACCGGCAAATTGATTTTCGGCATCCGCATATTGACTTGGGCTTCTAGTGTAAAGGGATTTAGGTAACCTGCATAGCCCATATAACTTAAAGCTAAGCTGAAGAGAGAGGCTTTCACTTGGGGAACCTGTACGCTACTGTCCCATAAATCTCCGTAGCTACTTTGTATGCGTTTGGCAATTTCTTTTTTAGTATGCGGGATGGTGACTGCAAGGGTATCTGAACTACTGAGTTGGTTGTGCAGGGCATTGCCCATGCTTGCAAACCTGGTTGTAAGGTCAATGAGTAACGAGTCTGAGTATTCTATTTCAGTCGCTAATTTTTCAGCCAAAGGCGTTCTATGGTAGTTGATTCCCCAGTTCAACTGAAAGAGTAAAAACAATAAGCTAATGCAAATTCCAACCCCAATGATGTCCGTGGTTTTTGGAAGTTTGAATTGTAGTAAAAAACGAACTGCCGCATAGCTGATATACACTCCAATACTCAGGTATAAGATATCCCCAAACGAAAAGGGTATGGGCTTTATAAAAACCTGCTGCAGATTGAATAGCAATGGGTAAAAAGATTGAGAAAAGTACAACTCTACTTTTTCAGGATACAAACTGATCATACGGACCAAAAGTATTTGAGGGAGTATACTCACTGCTAGTAAAATTTTGACTCGGCTAACCTTCATAAGTCTAAGATAGCAATTAGCATCTTAAAAAAGTTAATAATTTTTTGCCTTTATTTGCATTTATGAAGGAAGAAATGATTCGCGGTAAAGATGCCTTAGGGGGATGTTTTTTTACAGGTTGTGCCTGTTTTTTGGTTGGGACGATACTCCTGGTTCTTTTTGTCTTTCGTGGAGAATTATTCTAGCTTTTAAGCTAAGTTCGACCCATACACAAATACAATTTAGTTTCCTCGGATCGGTTTAAAAATAAAAAACCCATCCGAAGATGGGTTTTTTTAATCACAGTTTTTTTTATTTGATAACTTCAACAATCTCCAATTCAAAGATCAAGTTGGATCGTGGTGGAATACCTTGTCTGCCTTGTTCTCCGTAGGCAAGCGTATAAGGAATGAAAACCGTTGCCTTGTCACCAGTTCTTAATAAACGTAAACCTTCTTTAAATCCTTCGATCATCTGAGCTTCAGGGCTACAATCTGCAGGAATAGGTTGATAGGCTTTCGCTGCTTTACGCTGTTCGTTTACTGCGTCTAGTGCTTCTGCAATTTCCAAATCACTTGTTTCAAGTAAAGTTCCGTCTTCAAAGTAAACCGCATAATGTGTTCGTGCTTTGTATGTAGAAGTAACCTTTGGTCCGTCTCCTTTTGTTGTAATGAGATATTGGAGACCAGACTTCGTTGTTGTTGCTTTTGCTTTTTGGGCTTCAAACTTATCTTGTGTGTTGAGTTTGATGATTTGCTGACGCTCTTCTTTATCTGCTTTTTCAGCTTCGAGTTTCTGAAAGTGATTTTTAAAAATTGAGGGAGCTTTAAAGTTTTTCGCATCCGAACCTTTACGGATGATGGTTACTTTTTTAATGGTATCGTTTTGTGCAATACTGTCAACAAAATTCTGACCGATTACAACCTTTCCAAATACAGTATGTTTTCCGTCCAACCAAGGTGTAGCCTTATGGGTAATGAAAAACTGACTTCCATTGGTTCCGGGGCCTGAGTTTGCCATGGACAATATACCCGGACCGTTATGAGAAAGTTCGGCATTGATTTCGTCGTTGAATTTATAACCTGGATTACCGGATCCCGAAGCGGTAGGATCTCCTCCTTGAATCATAAAATCTTTGATCACACGGTGAAATACAAGACCATCGTAGTATCTTTTATTTTTGTAATTATCGCTTACCAAATCATTTTCTCCTTCACTTAGAGAAACAAAGTTTGCTACCGTTATTGGTGTTTTTTCAAGCTCTAGAGAAACAACTATAGAACCTTTGTTGGTTTCAATATCAGCATAAAGACCATTTTCAAGTTCTGGATATTGAGATGCACATCCTATTAATAGCATAGTTAGTAGTGCGTAGAAGAAATTTTTTTTCATGGGAATTGTTTGAATTGATTTAGCAAAGATGCAAAAATTTAATTTTTTATGGATTGGGATATTAATTTTATTGTAAAACGCAGGGGTTGGTTAATATCAACTTTTTCATCATCACCCTGATATCCATAACAAAGATAGGAGGGGAAGAGGAAGGTTGCAGTTTCATTTACACTCAAAACCTTTACAGCTTCCCGAAGGGCAGGGAGTAACTCTTCTTGGTCAACCACGTATTGTACAGTTCCGAGCTCCATTTCATCGTATAGGACAGTTCCATCTAGGGCTTCGATTTTATAATTGAAACGAACCGTGTCCCCTCTTTTGGGAAGTACTCTTTCATCGGATGAAACCAAGTAAGCATACCAAAAACCTGTGGACGAGGCTTTGTACTCTCGTGTTGAATCTTGGGCAATTATTTTTTTAAATTGATTTTGTTGCTTCTGGATGATGTTCTTATTCCGCTGAACAGAACCTTTGAGGAAGGATATCTTAGTTTCGTTGATGGGTTTACGGGCTTGTGGCTCTGAGCAGCTAATGAGCAGGCAAATCATCAAAAAGTAAAAACTAAAATTCCGCATCCCTAACTGAGTTGTTCTTTATATTCGAGAATGGTCTGGTGTACTTTTTCTTTCGTAACGGCAAGGCTTTCATGCGATGCTCCTCCAGCAGCATTGTGATGTCCGCCTCCATTGAAGTGTTTGCGTGCAAACTCATTTACATTGAATGTTCCTTTGGATCGGAACGACATTTTAACAATATTCTCTTGGGTGTTTTCAATCATAATGATTGCCAATTCAATAGCCTCTAGACTGAGCCCATAATTTACAAAGCCGTCGGTATCTCCTTTTTTAAAGTCACATGAATTTAGTTCTTCTTGGCTCAAGGTAATATAAACCGCCTGAAGTGGTTCTACTTTGACTAGATTGGAAAGCGCTTTGCCCAAAAGCTGTAGACGTCCAAAACTGTAAGTGTCGTATATTTTTTGATGGATCTGGGCATGATCGATGCCCAAGTCCAATAGGTTCGAAACGATACTGTGGGTAATGGGTGTTGTCGATTGAAAACGGAAAGAACCACTGTCGGTCACGATTCCAGTATAAATACAGCTAGCAATAGTTTTGTTTATTTTCGACACATCGAGTGCCTCCATGACATTGTATACCATTTCGCAGGTAGAACCTAAACTAGAATCAGAATACATCAGATCGGCATAGTCATCGGGTTGTTCATGATGATCAATCATCACTTTAATTCCATTGCAGCTCTTGATAACTTCATCCATAGGTTTTATTCTCCCTAAGCTGTTGAAATCAAAGGTAAAAATCAAATCAGCTTCAAAAAGTAATTTCTGACAGACCTCTTCCTCTTTATTGTATTTGATGATGGTTTCTTGTCCCGGGATCCAATCCAAGAATTTCGGGTATTCATTGGGCGAAATCACGGTACAACTGTGTTCCATTTGATCGAGGAAATGTTTCCAAGCCAAGCAACTGCCCAAGGCGTCACCATCTGGGTTTTTGTGAGGAATTACAACAATCTTTTTGGGTGATGCAAGTTGTTCTCTTAAGGCTGGAATAAAGTTATTTGTCATAGCTGGGCTAAGATACCAATCCTTTCTCAAAAAAATATAGTGTTTTTTAGATTATATTCAGCGCTCAAGATGAAGTGGGTCAAAAGAAAACAATAGAATCCCCTGTGTTAAAAAAGCCTCTTTCTAGCTTCAATGTCAGTTGCTTTTAATAAGTTTGCAGCAGAAATAAAAACTATACTATGACAACAAATCGTACGTTCACGATGATTAAACCAGATGCTGTTGAAAACGGACACATCGGTTCTATTTTAGAAAAAATAACATCAGCTGGATTTAAAATTGCAGCCCTCAAAAAAACACAGTTAACACGTACCGACGCTGAAGCGTTTTATAGTGTTCACAGCGAACGACCTTTCTTTGGAGAGCTTGTTGAATTTATGACCAGAGGTCCTATTGTTGCCGCTATTCTTGAAAAAGACAATGCAGTCAATGATTTCCGTGTACTTATCGGAGCGACAAACCCAGCAGAAGCTGCCGAGGGAACTATTCGCAGTTTGTACGCAACCTCAATGGGCGAAAATGCAGTTCATGGTTCAGATAGCGATGAAAACGCAGCAATTGAAGGTGCTTTCCATTTTTCTGGAAGAGAGATCTTTTAGCGCAAAACCAATTTAGATATAATTTCTGCGCCGAGCGTTTCGTTCAAATGGCGCAGAATTTTATCCTTTCCATACGACAATTCTTCTCTGAGTGGAGCAGAAGTGAGGTTTACAAAAAGTGTAGTTCCCCTAAAGCTAACTTCTTGAGTATACTGAGACACACTGGCTCCCATTGTTGTTCCCCACGCTTGTTCTGCACGTACCTTTGTTATTCCACCTTTAATATTTTTCTGACTGATCAACTCTCCTAATACTTCAGAGATGGATTGAGGTTCAAAGGATCTTTTTTTCTTTGCCATGAGATTATAAGCTTATTTTTTCATGACGTTTATAAACATAAACTTTATCGCTGTGTTCTAATGCGAGTTGAGTAGCACTGATAGCGATGATTTTTTCCTTCCACGGCTCTTGAGCTTCATTGTATTCTATGTAAAATTCTCCTCCCTGATTTATTACAGTGAAGTTCAATTGATCTTCAGAGCTGTTGTAATTTCCACTGAAACTGGGGGCTAGTTTTTTTCGATATCCACGCAAGGAATCAAGTTGGTATAAATCTACTAAAACAGCTCCTCCTCTGGGAGTGAATGTTTCTCCATGGGATCGAACTTCTTCAATTTCCCAATAACCATTGAGGTGTGATAAGTCCTTTTCGGATACCTTAGTACAGCTCAATAGTAAGAGCCCAAGTGTAGATAAAAAGAATTTTAAAATGGTGTTTTTCATGTGAAATCAATTCGAGTTTATGCGCAGTTTAAAGGTAAGGATTTAACTGAGATTAAAAATTTTATAGGATAATTGTGTTGTTTTTAAGGCCTCCATGGTACGATCTTCGTGGGTATCGGAAAGGAAGATTTGTCCAAAGTGATTTTCTTCTACCAGTTGCATGATCAAGCCAACGCGGTTTTGATCAAGTTTGTCAAAGACATCATCTAAAAGCACAATCGGAGGAACACCTGCTATTTTTTTAATGAAATCGAACTGAGCCAATTTAAGCGCAATAAGAAAAGATTTCTGTTGCCCTTGGCTTCCAAATTTTTTGATGGGCTGTCCGCTTATGGAGAAAAACAAATCCTCTTTATGAACCCCCACGGTACTGAATTGCGCCATGCGATCCTTGGGCAATTGTTCTTTTAGAAGTTCGGCAAATGAGGTATTGAGTAAGGAACTTTCATAGGCCAGAGTTACTTGTTCCTCGGACTTGCTAATACTCTGATAGTGTTGTTCAAAAATGGGAATAAACTCAGCTAAAAACTCTTTTCTTTTTTCATGAATCGGTGTCCCGAGTTCAATCATCTTTTGATCGTATATATCAAGTGTTTCTGGTTCAAAGGTTTGGTTTGCCGCAAAGTATTTTAAAAGAGCATTGCGCTGACTTATGATTTTGGTGTAGTTCAGTAATTGATTCAAATAAGTGTGATCTGTTTGACCAATAACGCCATCCATGAATTTTCGTCGAACACTACTTCCTTCGGTTATTAAATCTCGATCGGAAGGAGAAATGATTACAAGGGGTAACAAACCAATGTGATCTGCAATTTTTTCATAAACCTTTCCGTTGCGCTTCAGTACTTTTTTATTCCCTTTTTTGAGACTACAGGTTATTTTTTCGCTTTGTTCCTTTTTTTCAAAAATGCCATCCAGAGCAAAAAAATCGGTATTGAATTGAATGTTTTGAACCGCAGTTGGATTAAAATATCCTTTGGCAAAACACAGATGATAAATCGCATCTAAAATATTCGACTTCCCAACACCATTATTTCCAATAAAACAGTTGATTCGGGCATCGAATTCAAAGTTTTCAGAGCTGATGTTTTTGTATTGAGTAAGGGAAAGACTTTTTAGTTTCATGATCACAAATATAAGGATTCAACACTAGGATTACTTATTTTTAAAAGTACATTCTGTTGAATCAATAGGTTTTATTTGTTCCCCTGCCTTTTGTGATTTATTCTACTTATTTTTGAAAAAAAACAATTTGAATTTTAAATCATTTTCAATCCTATTTTTACTAGGATGTAGTCATACCCTTAGTGCGCAAATTGATTCTTTACAAACAATAAGCTTAAAGCCAGTAGAAGTATCTGCTACTCGAATCACTAATTCCTTACTCGAAACAACTTGGTCGGTTTCTAAACTTGATTTTACACAACAACAAGATCAAATGCAACAACTCACGTTCAGTGATTATGTTCAGGCTGTTCCGGGATTATTTGCTTTAAATAGTAATAATTTTTCTCAGGATTTGCGTATTTCTATTCGAGGTTTTGGTGCGCGTTCTGCATTTGGAATTCGAGGGATCAAAATTTTGGTAGACGGTATACCAGAAACTACTCCAGATGGGCAGGGTCAAATCGATAATTTAGCTTTGGGAAGTATCGCTTCTGTTGAGGTTATTCGAGGACCTTCCTCCTTACTCTACGGGAATGCTTCTGGAGGGGTAATCAGTATTCAAACAAAAGATGTTGTAGAAAAAAATTACATCAAGCCCGGATTGACACTTGGAAGGTTTGGGATGGAGAACTTGCAAATTGAAGCTGGGGTTAACCGTAAGAATACAACCCTGATCATATCGGCAAACAAAATAAAAACAAACGGATATAGAAGTCAAAGTGGTTTCGAAAGTAGTGGAATCAATGCTAGAATTAAACATATTATATCCAGTAAGACGGATGTAAATTTAGTGTTGAACTATACGGACAGTCCAGTTGCAGAAGATCCAGGCGGATTGGACTTTGATTCTGTTGTTGAGAATCGTCAGCAAGCTCGTGATAGAAATGTTGATTATCGAACTCAGGAAGCTGTTGAACAATTTAAAACAGGTCTTTCGGTACAGCATAAATTCAATTCGAAAATAAATCTGTCGACCTACGGGTTTTACGCAACTCGAGATTTTAATGCCAAACTACCTTTTGATTTTGGTGGGTCGGTTTATCTAGATCGCACGTATTTTGGACAAGGAGCTCAATTGAGTTACAAAACTGGAGGCACACAAGGACATAATTTTCAAATGGGTTACAGTTGGTCTAAGCAAGACGATTGGAGAAAAAGATATTATAATAACAAGGGTGTTAATGGAATTTTTACGCTATTTCAGAAGGAATCATTCAATGCTTTAGGGTTTTTTGTGATGGATGAAATTTCTTTTGGTAAAAATAAAATCCTTGGAGGCTTGCGATATGATTCAAACAAACTTGGAGCGATTGACTATTTTACAACAGATGGAAATGACAGTGATCGTTTGTCGTTGAACTCGTGGAATTATTCCTTGGGTATTAACCATAAAATCAACAATAAAAGCGTTTTGTTTTCCTCTATTGGGACAAGTTTTGAAACACCTGTTTTGAGTGAGCTTTCTGCAAATCCAGGCGGAGGTGGCGGTTTCAATTCGTCTTTATCCGCTCAAAAAGCTCTTAACAAAGAAATTGGGTATCGGTACTTTTATAATACCTGGGCGCTGGAGGCTGTCATTTTTGACATTAATACATCCAATGATTTAGTTCCCTATGAATTAGAGGCGTTTCCCGGCAGAACATTTTATAGAAACGCTGGAAAAACGAATCGTACAGGATTTGAATTAAGTGCTACCAAAAAGACTTCAGAATTTTTAAGTACAACATTCAGCTATTCCTATTCAGACTTTACCTATAAATCTTTTCAAAAAAGAGGCAAAGATGTATCGGGAAATAACCTTCCAGGGATTCCCAAACACATGGCTACTGTTAGTGCTGAATTTATAAAAGAAGGTTGGAATATTAATTTGATGAACCGTTTTCAAGGAAACCTATATGCAGATGATGCAAATCAAGTTCAGGAAAAAGCATTTTTAGTAACTAATTTGAATGTAAGTTTCAGAAGTAAAAATGGGGCTGTTCAATGGATTCCTTTTTTTGGAGTTAATAATGTGTTTAATACGATCTATAACGACAACATCAGAGTCAATGCGTTTGGTGGGCGCTATTATGAACCCGCACCTACCCGAAACATCTTTGGTGGTGTTCGTCTTGTGTTGTAGGTTACTTTTTATCGGAGAAATGAGCGGTTCTCTTGGGTTTGGAAAACTTTTCTTGATTGTATTTTTTTGACGACCCATGGGGGATGGAAAGGCAATTCCAGTCGCTGTTTTTTATTGTTTTTCCTATAAAAACTATTTGTCCCACATGATATGCATAATGCGCCAGTTGACGATGCAATGCTGCGAGCACGGTTTGACCCATATTGCGAATAAAGACTTCCTTGCTTAAATCCTCGTCTTTTAGCGTATCCATAGCGTTGAATAAACAACACCATCCAGCTTCCCATGATGCTAGGATGTTTTTTTTAGTTTTTAAGGTATTGATAAATTCGTCATCTCTTTCCCTCCATTCTTTTTCTCCGTCAGAATGAAGAAAATCCGTCCACCGTGAAAGCATATTACCGTTCATATGTTTTACAATTTGACCAATACTACTGCTTTCAGAGCTTCCTTTCCAATTCATTTGATCCGTGTCGAGTTGTTCGAAAGTGCGATCACCCAAGGCTTTGTAATGAAAAAATTCTTTCTGTAAGTTTTTTATGATCTGTGACATGCTTGAAAGTTACTGTTTTGATAAAAAAATGAGGTAAAAAATCGTTCAATAAACCAAGTTTTTCAAACGAAATTATAGCCAGAATAAGATGTAAAAGAATTAAATATACTTCTTTCTTTTAAAATATGAAAAATGGGCTTTCTGAATTAGAATAAAAAGGTTATTTTTGGGGACTTTAAAAACCCACAATGGCTACATACAAAAAACGCGGAGCAAAAAAATCAGTTACCAAACCTGATGTAAGCGAACACCAAACGGATAGTACAACTGCAGAAGTTTTTGAAACACTCGATACTACAGCTTCGAAAGCTGAGGAGTTTGTTGCAAAATATCAAAACGTAATTCTGATCGTAATTGGTGTAGTTACCCTCGGTGTTTTGGGATCTTTAGGATACCAATCTTTTGTAGTTGAGCCTACTTCAAGAGAAGCCGTTGGTGAATTGAACCAAGCTCAATACTACTTCAACCTTGCAGTTAATGGTCAAGACAGTGATTCTTTGTATGCGCGCTCAATTCGCGGTGGAGAAGGACGTTATGGCTTTGATGATATTATTGAAAACTACGGTGGTACACCGGCAGCTGACCTAGCGTCTTTTAGTGCTGGGATGGCATATTTGAATATGAAAGATTACAATGCTGCAATTGAATATTTGAACGATTTCAGTTCAGATGATATTCTATTGAGTGCACTAGCTAAAGGAGCTATTGGTGATGCTTATGCACAATTGGATCAAAGTGATCAAGCATTGAGCTATTACAGTCAGGCGATTAAAGCAAGTGAAAACGCATATACTTCCCCTAAATATTTATTCAAAGCAGGCTTATTGAGCAGTGCATTGGGCAAAAACAGTCAAGCGTTATCTTACTTCAAGCGTATCAAAAACGATTACCCAACTTCAGAAGAAGCTTCTCAAGTTGAAATTCAGATTGGGCGTTTAGAAAACATAAACTAATCTCTTATGGCAACGGCTAATACGAATCTATCCGTTTATAATGCCGACGAGGTTCCCTCTGGGAAAGACTATACTGTAGCTGTAGTTGTTGCAGAATGGAATGCACAAATTACGGAACCCCTTTTTCAGGGTGCCTATGACACGCTTATTCAACACGAGGTTTCTTCAACTAAAATAGAACGGATTAATGTTCCGGGTAGCTTTGAGTTGATTTATGGTGCCAAGCATGCTCAAACCAAGGGATTCGATGTGGTTATTGTTATTGGCAGTGTAATTCAAGGTGAAACAAAGCATTTCGACTTTGTTTGTGAGGGAGTAGCCCAAGGCATCAAAGACCTCAATATACAGTCAACAATTCCTGTTGTTTTTTGTGTGTTAACCGACAATAACCTGCAGCAAGCGCTTGATCGCTCGGGTGGGAAACACGGTAATAAGGGTGTAGAAGCCGCAGTTGCCGCTCTTAAAATGGCACAGCTCTCCAAGCAATAAGTTGTCAACATTACATCAGTTCTCTTCTGTCTCTATTGCGTTTCTTGTAAAATCAATGTATTTTTATATTTTAAGGAAAACCTATGTTCAAAGCAAACCTTTTTAAATTGAATCGCAACAAGCGATACAATTACACGCCCCGTTATTATGAAGGTAAAACGATTGAGAACCTTTATGATTTCGACTCAAAGTTCAATAAGTACCGCGAAACGTATAATGCAAACGATCTCGGAAAACAGTGGGGGGATGCGCGTTTAGAAAGTAGAAACCGTGCCAACCGCAAAGTGACACCAATCTTGTTGATCATCATAGCGGTATTGACCCTTATTTTTTTATTTATTATAGATTTCGATCTATCTATTTTTTCGAGCTAACTCCATGGGAGACATCATAACCTTATTACCTGATCATGTTGCCAATCAGATTGCAGCTGGCGAAGTCGTTCAGCGTCCCGCGTCGGTGGTTAAAGAATTGATGGAAAATGCTATTGATGCAGGTTCCAGTCAAGTCCAATTGATCATCAAAGAAGCGGGTAAACTTTTGATCCAAGTTGTCGATGATGGTAAGGGCATGAGTGTTACTGATGCTCGAATGGCATTTGAACGTCACGCTACTTCTAAAATTAAATCTGCCGATGACCTTTTTGCATTAAATACTAAAGGGTTTCGTGGGGAGGCATTAGCATCTATCGCTGCTGTTACCCATGTTGAAATGCTTACGCGAACGGAAGAAGATGAAGTTGCAACATTGATAAAAATTGCTGGAAGTGAAATTCAAGAACAAGAACCTTGTGTAGCGCCTAAAGGAAGTTCAATTGCAGTTAAAAATTTATTTTTTAATATTCCTGCCCGTCGTAATTTTTTAAAATCAAATACGGTGGAACTCCGCCACATCATCGATGAATTTCATCGCGTGGCTCTGGCACATCCACAAATTGCTTTTACCTTTTTTCAAGGGGGACATGAATTATTCGATTTGCCAGCAACTAATTTAAGAAAACGAATTGTACATATTTTTGGTTCCAAAATGGACGAGAAATTAGTGCCTGTTGAAGAATCCACATCCGTATCTTCTGTTTCTGGATTTGTATTGAAACCCAATGCAGCCAAGAAAACACGAGGCCAGCAGTTTTTCTTTGTCAACGATCGTTTCATTAAAAGCCCCTTCATGCATCATGCGATCATGAATGCTTATGAAGGTTTGTTGGCCGAGGGAACGGTCCCCGGATATTTTATTTTTTTCAATCTAGATCCGCATACTATAGACATCAACATACATCCTACCAAAACAGAAGTTAAGTTTGAAGATGAACAGAGTCTGTACGCCATTTTGCGTTCGTGTATCAAACACAGTTTGGGGATGTTTAATGTTGCTCCAACGCTCGATTTTGATCGTGATCCAAACCTAGACATTCCCTATAATCAGGTGAGTCAACATGCAGGGACACCCAAATTAGAGGTAGATTCTAATTTTAATCCCTTTAAAAATTCTGAAGCTAGTCGTTTTTCAAAACCCAATGAAGCCAGTTGGGAAAGCTTATATGTCGAAGTTGAGTCGCAACCGATTCCCAATATTTTAGAGCAGGAATTCAGTACGACAAAAGCATACGATGCGATTAAACTTTTTCAGTTGATGAACAGGTATATTGTCAGTTCCATAGGTTCTGCCTTATTGTTAATCGATCAGCAACGGGCACACGAGCGGGTCTTGTACGAACAATTTTTAACTACAATTACGCAAAAGAAAACAGCGAGTCAACAATTGCTATTCCCGTATTCTCTGGAATTAGACACTACACAGCAAGTGCTTTTATCTGATTTAGAAGAGGTGTTGATTGAAGCAGGTTTTGTTTTTGAACGAAGTTCCAATGCAGTAGTTGTCATCAAAGGGATCCCAGTATCGAGTTCTGAAAAAGAAATTCCTAATATTTTTGAAAACCTTTTTGCTTCTTTGGAAAGCGATTTGCCTGCCGATAGTTTCAGTCAATCAGACGTATTGTCAAAGTCCTTGGCCAAAACCTTAGCAATTAAGAGAGGAGTGCAGATGAAACCCGAAGAACAGCAACGTCTTTTGGATGATTTATTTGCTTGTAAAGAAACCCAAGTGTCTCCTTTTAATCGTCAGATTTTTGTTACTTTGACCCAAGAAGAATTAGATAAAAAATTCATTTAATGGGGAGGATTACAGACACAATAAAGCATTTATTGATCATCAACGGAATATTTTTCCTTGCGGTTAATCTTTTGGGAGATGAGGTTTATAATTGGTTTGCATTACACTATTTCCAAAACCCGCGTTTTGAGTTTTGGCAGCCCCTTACGCACATGTTCATGCACGGTAGTTTCAATCATATTTTATTCAATATGTTTGGGTTGTATATGTTTGGCTCTCCCCTTGAATCTTTGTGGGGAAGAAAAAAATTCATATTTTATTACCTATCCGCTGGTTTTGGTGCAGCTGCTGTTCAATTATTGGTTTATCACTTCCAGTTCAGTTCGGTCTATCAAGAGTTGGTGAGTTTAGGATACGGTCAAGATGCAATCGGTATGCTACTCAACGACGGAAAATATGACGTTTCCATTTTAGGCAGCATTAGTGAAGAGCAATTATCAAGCTTCTATCAATCGTATTACGCTTCTATGGTAGGTGCTTCGGGCGCTTTATACGGTGTTTTAGTGGCCTTTGCCATGTTGTTTCCCAATGCCGAATTGTATTTGATGTTTATCCCAGTTCCTGTCAAAGCTAAATACATGATTCCTTTTATGATATTGGGCGACCTCTTCTTTGGATTCAGTTCTTTTTCGGTTGGACCAATTGCTCACTTTGCCCATTTAGGCGGAGCAATTACTGGTTTCATCATGATGCGCTATTGGAAGAAGCAACAGTTTAATAATAATCGTTGGGACTGATGAGCACATTCGATAATTTAAAATATAAATTCCAAAGGTTTACCATAGCTGAAAAGTTGATTGTATTGAACGTCCTCTTTTTTGTAATTCCTTTTTTCTTGCAAACGCTTTTTTATTTATTCAATATTCCAAGTACTACCTTTCTGTCTTGGTTTCATTTACTACCTAGCTTTACCGAGGTTCTTTTTCGCCCTTGGACGCTGATTACGTATAGCTTTTTACATGGAAATTTTATGCATATTTTGTGGAATATGATTCTGTTGTATTTTGTTTCACGCATGTATTTAAATTTGTTTTCCGAACAACAGTTTCTTAAGAATTACCTTTTGGGTGTTCTCGTAGGAGGTCTTGTTTTTTTAATTGGTTATAATCTGTTTCCTGTTTTCAATGGGATGTATCCTCCTTTGGTTGGTGCCTCTGCCGGGGTAATGGCCATCCTTATTTTTGTTGCGACATATACACCCGACCAAGAAGTGCGATTGCTCTTCATTAATGTAAAACTTCAGTACATTGGGATCGCATTAGTAGTTGTTGATATTCTTCAAATTCCCAATGGAAATGCTGGGGGTAGACTGGCTCACTTAGGTGGCGCTTTTCTTGGGTTTCTCTATGCAAAACAACTCCAAAAAGGAAACGATATTGGATCGGGACTGGATCGAATATGGACTTTTATTAGCTCTCCTTTTACAGAGAAGAAAGCCCAAAATATGCATACGGTACATCGCTCTAAAACCGTTTCAAAAAAGAAAACCCAGAACGGTCAACAACAGAAAATTGATGCAATTCTGGATAAAATAAGTACCTCTGGATACGAAAGCTTGACACAGGAAGAAAAAGATTTTCTATTCAGGGCTGGTAAAGACAATTAAAAGAATCGCTCCCCAATGAAACTGAATTTTTTCGAAAAATTATTACTGTTTATTAATGCCTCACTATTGATTTTTCAATTGATGTTGATGGGGAGTATAACCTCCTTTTTTGAGTTCTCTCTAATGAACTTGTTTGTGCCGGCTGTAGTATTAATTAATATTGGATTCTTTTTGTTTTGGCTTTTAAGAACCAAATGGGTCTTTCTCTTATTTATGGTAGCCTTTCTAATTGGTTATGCTGAGTGGGGTCTTTTGTATCAATTCCCGAGAACACTTGTCCATGCAAGCCCCAATACAATTAAGGTTATGACCTATAATGTTCGCCTTTTCAATCGTTACGATTGGATTAAGAATGAAGATATCCCAGAGCGTATTCAGTATTTTGTTAGGCAAGAACAACCCGATGTCATTTGCTTTCAAGAGTATTCTAAAAACGAAGCTCCTGAATTTTCTTCTTACCCATACCAGTACATCCAACCTGTTCAGCCCAATGGGAAATCCGGTATTGCAATTTTATCTAAATTTCCAATTACGGATAGTGGTTACATCAATTTTGACAATTCTACAAATAGTGGCATTTTTGCTGATATAGAGCATCGGGGTAAAAAGGCTCGCGTGTATAACTTACACCTCGAATCTTTACGGATTAACCTCAAGGATACCCTCATAACCAATAGGAATTCTGAAGGCTTACAACTTAAGTTCAATCAGGTATTCAAAAAACAATTGGAACAGATCAAGCAGTTTGAAGCTGTAGATGTTGAAAACCAACTCCCTTCAATAATCTGTACTGATTTAAACAACTCTCAATTCTCTTCTATCTATAGAACCCTGAAACAAGGGCGAAATGATGCGTTTAAAGAATCTGGAACGGGGCTTGGAACCACCTTCAACTTCTCGTTTTTCCCACTTCGTATTGACTTTATTTTAGCGGATCCTGTTTTTAAGGTAAATGCCTTTAAATCCTATGACAATTATTTGTCTGATCATCTCCCGATTATGGCAACTCTAGGATGGGAGTAACATCAATCTTTTTTAAATAAGAAAGACTTTCTGGACCCAAGCAACAGATCAAGTCAAGTGCGTTTAGATTGGGTATAAAGCCCAGTTTTGACTCAAATACTTGAATGTACTTTGGGAAGTGGACAGCAGATGTTTTTTTTGCTGAAATTAGTGCTTCTCCAGTTGGATTGTAAAGAGGTTGTTTCCTGCTTATTTGTATTGGGGTATCCAGCTCAAGCCAATCCAATATAAGGTGTAGTATGTCCAGGTTAAAATCGAGAAGTTTCTTTTGTCTTTTAAAAAAAACAGCTTCAAGTTCATCTTGATAAAACTCAAAAAAAGGAGAAGATTGATAGGCGCTGGCAAATGATTTCCAGTGATTATTTTGCCACATTTCATCGTAACTAATCAATACATCTTCATCAAGCAAGCGCGTGCCTTTGTTGCCTTTTTCAATTGGAATACTGAGATTCAAAAGGCCGTTTGCACCGGCTATTTGGGTACGGTTGCGATAGGTCTGCTTTTGGTAGTAGGCTTGTGTTTGAATGTTGACACATTCGTATTGAGCAAGTACAGCTAGGGTAGCTACATTGGGGATATAGGAACTGAAGATTTCGAGCTCCACCCTTACGCCTTTTTACGTTTACGGAAATACACCCATCCTTGCCATCCTAAGAATAGTGCCAATACGTAAGGAAAGAACGAAATAGGTTTTCCAGTACCACCAACGGTTGTCATTATACGATCCCAGCGAATACTCCAGTTTTTAATTCCATCATTGATTCCTTCGATACTGAACCAAACCAATACTGGTTTTCCAAGAACGTGATCTTCGGGAACATATCCCCAATAACGACTGTCTTCTGAGCGGTGACGGTTATCTCCCATCATCCAGTAGTAATCTTGTTTAAAGGTGTAGCTGGTTGTTTCTTTTCCGTTGATGAAGATAGTTGATCCTTCTTTTGTAAGTTTGTTTTTTTCGTACTCTCGAATGATTTTCTTGTATAAGGGTAATGTAGTTTCGTTAATTTCTACGGTCATCCCAGCTTTTGGAATTAGGACGGGACCAAAATTATCTTCATTCCAATCGTATGGAATTACATTGGGAAAAAAGTTGGTGTTGGCTCTTTTCGTACGCATAACTTTTTGAACAATACTGTCTACAATTCCTGTGTTTAAGATGTCTTTTGCTTCAGCGATTGTGAGGGTCAATTCTTTTTTTGCATCCAAAAGTTCTTTTGCACTCAGCCTTAATTCTCCTAAAATTTTTGGAGGAATTCCGGCAGAAGGGGTGATTACAACAAAATTGTTGATGTCGTCTGACAAACGACCCAATATATAAGGTTGTAGTGCATTGTATCGTTCTTGTGTTATGTTTTCGATGCGGTACTTACGGTTAAAATCTTTATAACCCGCATTCAAGAGTTTTCTTGAAGAAACTCCTTTGCTGTTGTATCCGTAGTGGGTGTATTGTGTCTTAGCACGATCGGGAAGTATGCTTCTCTCACCATTGATGTGAACAAAACCATTGATGATTTCAAGGCTGTCTCCCGGTATTCCGACACACCTTTTAACGTAATTCGATTTTTTGTCGATGGGTTTTTGAACTCCTTTTTCACGCACAAAAAACTTACGCACGGTATCGGCAGGCCAGCTAAAGACAACGATGTCATTACGTTTTACATTTTGAAACCCTGGAAGTCTGAAGTAGGGGAGTTGTGGTTTTTTTAGATAGGACCTTTTTTTAATAATTGGAAAGGTATCATGAACCATTGGAAATGAAACAGCCGAAGTTGGGGTGCGCGCACCGTAATGAAACTTACTTACGAATAAAAAATCTCCAATCAAAAGTGTTTTTTCAAGAGATCCTGTTGGAATGATATAGGGCTGAATGAAATAACTGTGTACCAATGTTGCCGCTATAATGGCAAAAAGCAATGCGCTGATCCATTCTCCAAACCATGTTTTAGAATTAAGATCACGGTCTTTGTCATAGGTAGTTTTAGAATCAAAATTTGGAATAAAAATATACAATCCTAGCGTTAGTATTCCGAGTAAGGTGTCGATGGAGCGATTTCGTCCAAAGCTTCTCAGTGTTTCTACCCAGACTACAGGAAACATCATCAGGTTGACGATAGGAACGAAAAGTAAGATTACCCACCACTTTGGCCTGCGGATGATTTGCATTAATACTACAGCATTATAAACCGGAACAAGGGCTTCCCAGCTTTTTCTTCCTGCCTTTTGATATAAGCGAAAAGTACCCAAGAAATGTATCACTTGTATTAGCAGTAAAAATAATAGCCATTCTGATGCAGTCATAATCGTATGTTTAGCGTAACTCGTTTAATGTTTAGACGAGTTTCTTGTTTTTTTGTTACAGCTTACTTGATGTCGAGTACGTCGTTCATCGTAAAAACACCTTTTTTATCTTGAATCCATTCTGCAGCAATAACCGCTCCTAAGGCAAACCCTTGACGGGAATATGCCTCGTGTTGAATTGAAATGCTATCCACACTCGATTTATACTCAATGGAGTGGGTGCCGGATACTTCTCCGGTACGTTCAACAGCAATTGGAAGTGTACTGTCTCCCTTTGTATCATCAATAGACCAGTCGGTGTATTTCGACTGATCGAAAATTCCTTCAGCTAAGGTGATAGCAGTTCCACTTGGCGCATCAAGTTTATGAATATGGTGAATTTCTTTCATCTCGGCACTATAGCTTTTGTGGGGATGCATCAACTTTGCTAAAACTTCATTGAGCTTAAAAAATAAATTCACACCAACGCTAAAGTTAGATGCATATAGGAAGGCAGTCTTGTTTTGTAAACAAAAGTCTTCCACTTCTTTAAGCTGCTCCAGCCATCCCGTAGTTCCACAAACAACAGGGATTTGTTTTTCCATTGCAGCTTTGATGTTTGCAACAGCGGCATCGGGTATGCTGAAGTTGATTGCAACCTCTGCTTCGGATAGCTTTCCTTGATTTTCATTTTTGTCAATCTTAGCAACGATGGTGTGCCCTCGTTCATTTGCAATTTGCTCAATGGCCTTTCCCATTCTACCGTAACCCAACAACGCTATTTTCATAGACTAAAATTTAATATTTAAAGTAAGACCGTAGTTCATGTCTGTATTCAATAGATTGGGTTCCAGTTGCGGACGCAAAGTCAATTGGTCGTTTACGTTAAATTGCATCAAATGTGCTCCAACGTTCGCATCTAAAATATTCAATAAATAAAATCCCATAAAGTATAAAACGGCTAAATCTCGATATCGCTTATGGAAGTTCATCCCTTGAATCAATTGATCGTTTTGAAGAATACGATTAGCGTATTTGTCATCGGTATAACCCGCTATTCTTCTTTTATAAATGTCTCGAAAAGAATTCATTTGTTTGGTTTGATAAAAATAAAAATATCCTGAAGCACCTAATCCACCGTATATTATTGGCACCTTCCAGTATTTTCCAGTGTATATCTGCCCTAAACCAGGGACAATTGCAGAGTAAAAGGCAGCTTTTGAGGGAGTCAAAGGATCTTTAATCAGACGTTGTTTTCTGGTTAAGGTGTCCAGTTCTAATTTTTGAGCAGAAACAAAACTAACCGATAGGAAAAGAATTAAGAGGATTTTATTCTTCACGTTTCAGCAACTTTTTCATCCGACTGAAATCTTGTTGTGAGTCAAATGGAATGTGAATTACTCCTTTCCCATCTTCTTTATAACTGATGGTGACTTTCGATTCAAAATAAGTTCCAAAATCTTCAATAGCCTCTTGGATAAACACGGGCTTGTGTGGCGAAGTATTGGATACAACTCCATTTTTAAGTGCTTTTACGATAGCCTCTGTTTTCCTAACACTCAAATCTCCTTTTATGATGCGTTCGTATACTTTTAATTGACTATCTCGATCTTCAACGGCCAATAATGCTCTTCCGTGTCCCATGGACAGGAAGCCGTCACGCATGCCGGTTTGAATGATCGGGTCTAATTTTAATAAGCGTAAGTAGTTTGTGATTGTAGATCTTTTTTTACCAACACGTTCGCTGAGCGCTTCTTGTGTAATATTGATTTCGTCAATTAATCGTTGGTAGGATAAGGCTACTTCTATTGGGTCTAAATCTTGGCGTTGGATGTTTTCAACTAAAGCCATCTCTAAAGACTCCTGATCATTTGCCAACCGAACAAAAGCAGGAACAGCTGAAAGTCCAATCAGTTTTGCTGCACGATAACGACGCTCTCCAGAGACCAATTGGTAATGGTTATAGTCCATTTTACGAACCGTAATAGGCTGAATGATTCCAAGCTCTTTAATCGAGGAAGCTAGTTGTTTCAGAGCTTCATCATTAAATTGTGTTCTGGGTTGAAAAGGATTTACTTCTATCCGATCCAATTCTAAGTCGATTACGCTACCAATAACTTGGTCTGCATTTTTGTCATTAACCGAATTTATGTCGTTGGTTGGATCTTGAAGCAAAGCAGATAGTCCGCGACCTAAGGCTTGTTTTTTATTTGATTTGGCCATTTCTATTTTCCTTTATTTTTTTTGAGTACTTCTTGTGCTAAACTCAAGTAGTTTTGAGCGCCCTTACTTGTAGCGTCATACTGAATGATGTTTTCACCAAAACTTGGAGCTTCACTCAAGCGAATGTTTCTTTGGATGATGGATTTGAATACCATTTTACCAAAATGTTTTTTTACTTCTTCTACTACTTGGTTAGAAAGCCTGAGTCGGGAATCATACATGGTGAGTAATAAGCCTTCTATGTCTAAATCTTTATTGTGTATTTTTTGGATGCTTTTTATGGTATTCAATAATTTCCCCAATCCTTCCAGTGCAAAGTACTCACACTGAATCGGAATCAGAACTGAATCTGCGGCAGAAAGGGCATTCAAGGTAATGAGGCCTAAAGAAGGTGCACAATCAATGAAAATATAATCGTATTGGTCTTTAATAGTTTCTAAGGTTTTACGCAGCATATATTCACGTTCATGCTTATCAACCAATTCAATTTCAATTGCTACTAAATCTATGTGGGAAGGAATTAAATCTAAATTCGGAGATTCTGTTTTGATGATAACATCTTCAACCTTGGCGGTGTGTTCAAGTAGTTCGTAGGTGCCTTTTTCCTGTTTTTCAACATCAACTCCTAATCCAGAAGTTGCATTGGCTTGGGGGTCAGCATCTATTAATAACACCTTTTTTTCAAGAACACCAAGGGCAGCCGCAAGGTTTACAGAAGTCGTTGTTTTCCCGACTCCTCCTTTCTGATTGGCTATTGCAATAATTTTACCCATGCGTATTCAATTTAGATGTTAAAAATACAACTATTTATCTCCACCTGAAAGTTAATTTTTTAGAACAAAAATTAACATTCTTTTGTTTTAATTGATACTGTCGGTATCAATTAAAAAAAGAGTTTCATTGTCTTTTTTATGACCGTAATGCTCTCGTGCAAAACGCTCTAAACTATCTAGGTTTTCTAGTTGATCAATCGTGTACTGATCTTTTTGTATTGCTTTCTGCAATTTATTTTTCTGTTGTTCCAGCTTATCGATCTCTGAATCTAATTCTCTTTGCGTTAGCCAGGAGTTGGAGTCTAAAAAAAGAATCCAAATCGTAAAAAGAAATACAATTGCGATATACGATATCGTATAGGATTTATTTTTACGCTTAAGGGAATTCAGAAATTTCTTTAAAGCCATACTATTGTTTTTGAACATCTAAAACCTGAGCTACTGTGATTTGTTTTTCGGCTTTATTACCCCAGCTGTTTAGGATATAGTTCATTACATCGGCAATTTCTTCTTCGTCTAAACCCTGACTAACCATTACGCTGTTGTAGGTTTTCCCGTTTACAGTGATTTCACCACGAAGTCCGTATTTGACTCCGCGAATACTCGCCTCAATATTGTTCTGTAAATAATCTGATTTTGCTAGAGGCGGAAATGCATTCTCAACCCCTTTTCCATTATCTAAATGGCATTGTAGGCAAAAATCCTGATAGATTTCTTTTCCATCCTGAATGCTTTGTTTTAGTGGCTTTTCTTGCTGCATATAGCTTAAAAAGCCAAGAAGACCGATACAATAAGCTGAAAGTAAATATTTCATGCGATCTTTAGTTTAATGGAGGTTGAGGAATTATTTTCAAGATGCCTTTCCCTTCTACACCAAGATACAACAATCCATCAGGTCCTTGTTTTATGTTTCGTATGCGCCCAACACCTTCCAATACTTTATGACGTTCTTTTACTTTATTCTCTTCAATAACCAAACGTTCGAGATATTCAAATTTCAAAGAACCCACCAATAGATTTCCTTTCCATTTTGGATAGTTGTCAGAAGTTGAAAAGGCCATTCCTGATGGAGCTATGGATGGCAGCCAGTAGTAAAGTGGCTGCTCTAAACCGGGTAGATCTCGATCGCTCGTAATGGGTGTTCCGCTATAATTGATGCCGTAAGTAATTGTAGGCCATCCATAATTTTTTCCTGCTCCAATTACATTGATTTCATCTCCACCTCTTGGACCGTGTTCATTTACCCAAATTGCACCTGTTTCTGGATGGGTCAACATGCCTTGTGGATTACGGTGTCCGTAAGAATATATGGCTTGTTTACTCCCTTTTTGGTTGTAAAACGGATTGTCGGTTGGGATACTTCCATCTTGATTTAATCGATAAATTTTACCCCCGTCGCGGGTAATGTCCTGTGGGTTAACTTCACGATTTCCTCGATCTCCAATTGAAAAATAGAGATGGCCTTCGGCATCAAAACTTATTCGAGAACCCCAGTGCTGTCCCTTCTTGGTGTTGCCTTCACCTTTGTATAGTTGTTTTAAGTTTGCTAATGATGTCCCGTCTAATTCTGCGCTGTAAAGTGCTGTGTGACCGCCAGCCGCTTCCCCGTCGCTGGAGCTAGCAGTAAAGAAAATGACTCTGGAAGTTTCAAAATCTGGAGCAGTTGTAACATCTAAAAGTCCACCTTGTCCGCGAACATAAATTTCTGGAAGTCCAGAAAGTTCTGTTTTAACACCGTCCATGACATGATACAAGATTCCGGATTTTTCAGTAACTAATAGTTCAGTATCAGAGATGAAGGTCATACCCCAAGGGATATCAATTCCATCGACTACAGTTTCATATATATATTTTGGTCTAAGTTCATCTTGAATTTTTGGTCCATGGTCTTGTGCACATCCACTGAAGAATAAAGAACATAAAACGATTGAGAAGCTAAACTTTTTCATGAAGGATTTTTTGATGTTTAAAAATACAAATAAATATAGGACACACAAAGATGCGTGATTTAAAAACAAGTACTCATTTTGAAGGATAAAAAAACATAGCCGTTTTAAAGTTAAAAACCACCTGAAAGATCAGGTGGTCTTGTCGGGATGACAGGATTTGAACCTGCGACCCCACGCCCCCCAGGCGTGTGCGCTACCAGGCTGCGCCACATCCCGTGGCAATTCTAAATAAAAAAAGCTCAATGAATGAGCTTTTTTGGTCGGGGTGGCAGGATTCGAACCTGCGACCTCCTGCTCCCAAAGCAGGCGCGATGACCGGGCTACGCTACACCCCGAAAAATTCGGTACGCAAATATAATACTTATCCGCTTTCTGACAAGTATTTCTCAGTCATATCAGGCTCCTTTTTTAAAGACGTCTCACCCCTTGTTATTGAGTGGGTTAGTTGTTGGAAGTTTTTATTTGAAGCCCATCTTCGTCAATACTCAGCTCAAAATCAGCTTCGTCGTCCGAAACTTTGATCCGCAAACGATCGTTGTCTATATCGATGTTTCCACTTATCGAGGTACAATCTTGACAAATAAGCATGCCGTTTTCCATTTTCCATAAATGACCCGCTATTTTTCTGCGCGAATAATCCTGATCATTTTTAATTCCTCGATACATCAAAGAACTGAAGTCTCTATCAATATACAGGTGCTGCCCTTCCGCAACTTCTAAGTTCAAGCGAACTTGTTGTTCGTTCCTTGCTTGAGCAACTGAAGCCAGCCATTGGCTGTTAAGCAGCAGGTTTTTATTGTAATATTCAAATGGGTATGCAATTGCATTGGCATTCTCTCGGGCTCTTTTTTGGTTCCTCCCTTTTGCCTTTTTCTCTATCCTAAGCTGTGTAAGCTCGTCTTTACTTTGTGTAACGTTCAAACGAATTTCATCTAAAAGTAAATTCAATTCATCTTCATCATTATAGATTAAATGTGTAGCGTTGAAAATCAGTATTTCATTGTCGTATTGAACGGTGTTTAATCTAATCTGTAACGTATCCTTTGTGTCAATATCGATAAGCTCATTTTGAGTCGTTCGTGCTGTAAATGCATTGGATCTGAACTCTCGGGCTATGGTAAAGGAGATCAAAAGTAGGGTTGTAATCCAAATGACTCCTAAGGTGTACTTGGTTGAATTATTCATCAACTTTCGTTTTGAAGTAAGTAGTCGAAGACCTAAAACAAAAATAAAAGTAAAAGGAATTCCAACTCCAAAAAGTAGCATTAAGGAGAATGCCCAAAGAGGAAGATCGGTATTCATGGTCAAGAATAAGATTTCATGAGGAATTTCAATAGAGCTGATAAACCCAAATATTACAACACTAAAAAGTAATCCAATCAGAACAATGGTTGAGAAAAGGATCATAAAGGATCCGATAACTTTACTGGCAATACTAACTAAGAGTAAAATTAATCGCTCAAGCACTTCCGAAAACTTTATGGACTTTTTTTTTAAATCATCCCCTACTTTGGAATAGTCTACATTTTTCACTTTTTGGGTGACATCATCTAAACCCTCTTTTATTTTTTTTTCGATGTTCGAGATGTTTACGGGTTCCCCTTTCATTCTTAATTTTTCAGAAGTCGTTTTTGCTTCAGGAATAAGAGCCCATAGTAAGATGTATACTAACACTACCCCTCCAATTGAAGAGAGTACAAGGATAATGAGAATCAAGCGAATCCAAACCCGATCAATTCCAAAGTAGTGCCCAAGTCCACTTGCAACTCCTCCGATGATTCGTTCGTCTGTGTCTCGATATAGTTTTTTTTGAGCATTTGATTTTGAACTTTCCTCCGTTGTTTCTTCTTCGCTAATATCTTCTGGAGAACCTAATATTTCAATTACATCCTTGACGTTTTGTTCTGAGATAACATAGCCATCTCGAACAGTGTATTGTGAAAATAATTCTGCAATCCGAACTTCAATATCTTCTAAGATCTCTTGCTTTCCTTCGGTTTGGGCAAAACTTTTTTCTAGTTTATTTAAATAATTTTTTAAAAGTGCATAGGCATCGCTATCAATATGAAATAACGTGTGTGCTAAATGTATTGTAACTGTAGTGTTCATGCTTAAGATTTTTTGGTTAATGCAGTGACGGCTTTGTTTAGATCACTCCAGGAAGAATGGAGTTCCTCAAGGAATTTTTTCCCTACTTCGGTTATGGAGTAGTATTTTCTTGGTGGTCCAGATGTTGATTCTTCCCACCGATATTCTAATAAGCCCCCATTCTTCAGTCGAGTTAATAAGGGATAAAGAGTTCCTTCAACTACAAGCATTTTTGATTCCTTTAGGGTTTCTATGATTTCAAAAGAATACTTGTCTTTAGTGCTTAGTATTTTGAGGATACAAAATTCTAGGACACCTTTTCGCATTTGTGCTTTGGTATTTTCAATGTTCATAACTTTTCTAGGTGTAGGTGTTCATTATTTTTTTTGTTTGAAGCGTGTTATTCTTGGTTGTTTACTATGCAAATATATGTTTTTAAGATAATACCATGCAATGCATAGTAGTAATTTTAACATTTCTACAACATTTTTTTTTAAAAATCGCAACTACATTAGGCTAATCAAATCTAAGAATTATGAGCAATTATAAGTACTACACTACGATTTTGAGTAAGGTTAGTTTTGACAATGAGCTGTTTTCAAAAGAATATGAAAAGGCTTGCAGGGAGTTAAATGAGGCAGATTTACTACGTTTGAAGCGATGGCGTCGTGTTTTTTTAAGCAAAAACCCACATTTAGAAATGATTTAAGGAGCGATTATTTGAACATCATCAAAAGCAATTGCGCCTCGAACAACCCCACTAATACTTTCCTTTAGAGCTTCGATGATCTGAAGCTTCAATTGACTCTTGGGGTAAATGATGCTGATCTCACGAGCCGGGGAGGGAGCCGGAAAGTGGATTACGTTTTTTGTATTCTTTTCAGAAAGATTGGAAGCATTTAAATAAGGAACGAGCGTCATTCCTAAACCTTCGTTTGCTAAGTTGACAAGGGTTTCAAAACTACCACTCTTCAGGTTGAATTGCTTATTCCTCCCACTTTTCACTACGGAACACATGGATAGGACTTGATTTTTGAAGCAGTGTCCGTCTTCGAGTAGCAATACATTTTCATTTTCTAGGTCCTCAATATTAATTTCATTACTTCCAGATAAGCGATGACTTTCTGGAACATAGGCTACAAATGGTTCGTAATACAAAGGACGTTCAATTATTGTTTCATGCTTCAGGGGAGTAGCGGCGATTCCTGCATCTAGTTTTCCGTCTGCAAGGTGTTCAATGATGCTTTCGGTTGTGAGTTCTTCAATTTTCAGGTTGACCTTGGGGTAAGCTTTTAGAAATGTATTGAGGAACATGGGGAGTAGGGTAGGCATTACTGTTGGAATGATACCCAGGCTAAATGAACCTCCAATAAACCCTTTTTCTTGGGCAACAACATCCTCCATGCGTTTGGATTCCGATATTATTTTACGAGCTTGAATAAGAATTTCTGATCCTACTTTAGTTAAACGGATGGGTTTCTTTGTTCTGTTGAAGATTTGAACCCCCAATTCGTCTTCTAATTTTTGAATTTGCATGCTTAACGTAGGCTGAGTAACAAAAGATTTCTCTGCAGCAAGGGTGAAGTTCCCTGCTTCTGCTACTGCTATCATGTATTTGAGTTGGGTGAGTGTCATTATGTAATAATTTTATTATTTATCAAATATAATAAGAAAAAACTATATCAATCCAATATTTCGACTTTCATTTTGATGTTTTGTATTGGATTTTCTCGCCCATCAATCGGTTGTGCACAAATTTTATCAACTACATCCATACCTCGAATAACTTTACCAAAGGGGGTGAAGTCTTGATCTAAATGGTAAGCTCCGCCTTTCTGTTGAACGATAAAAAACTCGAATGGGGACGCTAGTTTGTGTGGATTATCTTCTTCGCTACTGGGAATAGAAATAACACCCCGATCGTGCTTGTGCCCCTTGTCGTTGTCCTGGGGTAAGAGATAACGTCCAATCTTTCTTCTTTTACGCCATGTTTTTGGATGATCTGAGTTTCCACCTTGAATAACAAAGTCGGGAACAACGCGATGAAAAAAGGTGTCATTATAGTACCCCAGTTTTGTTAGGTAAATAAAGTTTGCCCTGTGGTAGGGTGTGTTGTCGAACAAAAGAATATCAATTGCTCCATAGGCAGTACTGATTCTTACCTTGTTTTCTTTGTGCTTCTGTTGGTACTCAAATAGAAATGGAATTGCCGTTTTTTCGTTCAGGTATTCGGCAGGTTCTTCAAGTAGAAGCTCTTTTTTTACAACTTTCTGCTTGGGTTCAGCTTTTTTTGTAGTATTTTTTATTTTTTTAGGAGGCTCTGTACAGCTCACTAAAATCAGCAGTACCATACTTAAAATCTTAAATTTTTTCATTACCCTATGCTGTTTACAAAATTCGAATCGCTTCTCCCAAAAGTAATGGATTTACCCTTACCCGGGATTGTAGCACAAAAAAAAATGGCACCCTTATTCAGATTACAAGAAATAATAGACAACCCTTTGAACGAGAATAAAGCGAAAAAAGCGGCTGTTTTAATTTTATTTTTTCCAGATGCAAAGGGCATCACCAATTTTGTTTTAATAGAACGGGTAGTCTATTCGGGTGTGCATTCGGGTCAAATTAGTTTCCCAGGAGGAAAGCGAGATCTTGGCGACAACACATTTTGGGATACGGCACTACGGGAAGCTCAAGAAGAGGTTGGTATTCCGTATTCTGATGTAGAAAAGATTAAAGAATTATCAAGGTTTTATATTCCCCCGAGTAATTTTATTGTTTACCCTTTTGTAGGTTTTGTGAGGAGTAGACCTACTTTTGTAAAAGAGATTAAGGAAGTTGAAAAGATCATCGAGGTCCCTCTTTCTAAGCTTTTAGATTCTGAAAATGAAACCAAGGGAACCGTTTCTACTTCTTATGTGGGCGAAATTAATGTTCCCATGTATGTTTTTGAAAATGTTCAAGTATGGGGAGCTACTGCCACAATTCTTGCAGAAATGAAAGAATTGATTCTGATTGCACTGAAAGAATAATGTTATATTTACTCGATTATTTAGATTATGGGAATACTAAAAAGAAACCCTTTCGGGCATATACTTTTCTTAAAAAAAATGTTGATCCGTTACCTGGGCATAATGTCTCATCGCAGGTACAGAGGTTTCAATCAGTTGCATATTGAAGGCTCAGAAATCATTAAAAATTTGCCCGATCAAGATGTACTTTTTGTATCCAATCATCAAACCTATTATGCAGATGTAGTTGCCATGTTCCACGTGTTTAACGCAAGTTTAAGTGGTCGCCTCGACAGCATTAAGAATGTGGGATACCTTTGGAATCCGAAATTGAATATTTATTATGTTGCCGCAAAAGAGACCATGAGCGACGGACTTTTACCAAAAATACTAGCCTATGCAGGTTCTGTTTCTATTGAGCGAACTTGGCGTGAAGCTGGAAAAGATATTAACCGACAGGTCAAATTCAGTGACATCTCCAATATTGGGAAGGCACTAGATGATGGGTGGGTAATCACTTTTCCACAAGGAACAACCAAGCCCTTCAGACCCATGCGGAAAGGAACTGCCTTCATCATTAAGAAATATAAACCCGTAGTAGTACCAATTGTCATCGACGGTTTCAGAAGATCGTTTGATAAAAAGGGACTTATGATTAAGAAAAAGGGTATTCTGCAGTCCATGGTAATAAAAGAACCGCTAGCCATTGATTATGACAATGATTCCGTAGAATCCATCTTGGAGAAAATCGAATATTCTATAGAACAACACCCTTCGTTTTTAAAGGTTTTATCAGCCAAAGAAATCGAAGAACAAGAAGCGTTGAATAAAAAAAGAGAGTGGTAGTTTTTAGTCTTCGATTTGATTGAGCTCTTGAATGTGTCTTTTAAGCTTAAAGAAATACCGTCCATAGATTAGATAATAAAACCCAATGAGTACTGCTAAAACTAAAATCATGATTATGATGATGAAAACTACCATTTGTATGATTGATCCCTCCCCTCCAGTTTCTTGATTTAACAGATGTATGTAGTTTTCGTCATAGCGGAATGCATTGATCAAAACAACTCCCAAAAAGACGATAAACACTCCTAGGTTATAGAGGATGTATTTATTGACAGATTTCCTTGATTTTATGATGGTTTCAATCAGAATAGAAATGGAATCAGAGGCTTTTATTTTATTGTAATTTAAGTAAAACTGAATCATGAAGTAGGAGAGGATCACATATCCTAGAATACTGATTATGATAGAAAATTCATATAAATGAATACTTCTGTAGTAATCAAAAGCTTCAAAGTAATCAGGAATTAAAAAAGGAAATAAAAGGTAAGCAAAGAATTCTACACAACTGAATATAAAAATCCACTTGATGGAAGAAATCGATTTCTTTTGCGTCAATGCATACAGTTCTTCCTTTGATAGTTGTAGGTCAAACCTTTGATTTTTCCATTCTTGCTTTAATGCATCCAGTTTATTCATAGTTTTATTACTTCAGCATTGTTTTTAGTTTTCTTTTGAGTCGACTAATTTTTACACGTGCATTTACTTCTGATATCCCGAGGGTTACAGCAATTTCAGCATATTTTTTATCTTCCAAATACAATAAGATCAACGCCTTTTCTATTTCAGAAAAGGTTTCTATTTTTTCATAAAGCCACCGAATTTGAATTTCTTTGGTGTCGTCATATTCTTCATACGCTTTCAATTCCGGAAGCATCGACATATCGTCACTTAGAATTGTTTTTTTGTTTTTCCGATAAAGTGTGATTGCAGTATTCAACCCTACGCGATACATCCAAGTGGTAAACTTAGATTTCCCAGCGAAACTAGGGTATGACTTCCACAATTGAATACTGATCTCTTGAAAGAGATCTTTCTGACTTGCATCATCATAAGTATAAATGCGGCAAATTTTGTGAATGATGTTTTGATGCTCCTTAAGCAACTCCAAAAAATCATTTTCACTCAAACGCATGTACTTGTTATTCTAATTAGTGGGACAAAAAATGTTTTTGTTACAAAAAAACACAATTTCTATTCAATAATACCGGCACAGCTTACCCGTGCACCTGCAGCTCCAGAGGGCTGAGAAGTTAGGTCATCGGCTCCTTGGTGCACGATAATGGCTCTACCTACAAGGTTTTTATCTGCATCATCACAACCAATACACCACTGATCTGTGCTGAATGTGATCATACCATGGCCGCTATCATCGGCAGTAAAGTTACCGATATCGCCACGGTGGTATCCGGCAGCATCTCCCCAGGCACCGTGGGGTTGAAAGGTTGGATTCCAGTGTCCACCAGCTGACTTTCCGTCTGCTGAACTACAATCTGCTTTTTCATGAATATGGATGGCATGAACACCTGAGTCCAATCCGTTGATGTGTGCTTCTAGGGTAACTTGGCCGTCTTTCTCAGTTAAAGAAACCATCCCAGAGGCTGTGCTTCCACTTTTAGCTTCCAGAGAAAATTTGAGTTTCTTTTCTGTTTTTTGGTGCATTTGATGCGGCTTGTCGTGTAAAACAGTGCTTTTATGAGCTTCTACTTTTGCTTTTACTTCTCCAGGAGTTCCTTCAATTACTTGAACATCTTCATTTAAAACTCCATTTTTATCAGTAATTGTTGTGATGGTTGCTCGAAGAAGGGTATCATTGATTTTTTTCATTTCAATAGAAACTTCAGCGTGCTTTTCTTTTTTTGGTTTTGTTTCACAAGAAACCAATAAAGAAGCAGTTAATACACTGGCGAAAAGGATGGATCTGATTTTCATAATGTGTTTTATTTTACGGAATAAAGTTAGAAAAAAATGAATACCTGTCCTTTGTAAAAGGCATTTATCTGTTTTTAATTTTAAGATCGGTTTATAATATTACAAGAAAACGCATAAAACTCAAAAACACTATATTTACCAAAAAAAATTGCGCACAAAAATATCACTTCTATTCGCTTTGATGTTGTTGCTTAGTTGTAAGACTATGTATAAAACACTCCCTTTTTCTGAAACACCAATCCCAGAGGCACCTGATTACACCAGTAACGAATCCTGGGCGGTTCTCCCTGGTCAATACCCAGAAGAGCTGGTGTCAATAAGCGGTAAGTCATCTCAAAGTGACATAGATGTATTTTTTGTTTACCCTACATTATTAACAGACAAAAAAGACTCCTCTTGGAATGCTGATTTAAATCGGGAAGATATTCGAAAGAATGTTCTTACGAAATCCGTAAAGTTCCAAGCATCAAGTTGGGCTAAGGCGGGAAATATATACGTTCCTTTTTACCGACAATCTCATTACAAGACCTATGTAGAGCCATACGATTTGGAAGGTCCAGCCTCTTGGAAAATTGCTTATCAGGATGTTTCAGCAGCATTTTTGTATTACTTAGAGCATTACAATAAAGGCAAGGGAATTATCATAGCCGGTCATAGTCAGGGAAGTATTATGGCTAAAGAATTAATCAAAGATTTTTTTGATGGTAAAGACCTGCAAGATCAATTAGTAGCAGCCTATTTGCCAGGAGTTCGCGTCAAAGAAAATGAATTAGGCTCGATACAGCCCATGTTCCAACCCGAGGCTGTTGGTGGCTTTGTAAGCTGGAATACCTATAAGAAAAAGAAGTTTCCTAAGACTTACGAACAATGGTACAAAGGGGGGGTGACTACAAATCCTATTACTTGGGATGAACGGGTTAAAACATCAAGATTCGAACATTTAGGTACCTTAAATTCTGATGGAGAAATTTATGATAAAGCGATCGGGATTGAAGTTGTTGACGGGTTAATCTGGTCTACGGTCCCACGTATTCCCAAACGTTTCTTCCTTTCTTTTATTAAAAGCTACCATTTTGCCGATGTAAACTTATTTTGGAAAGACATTGAAGTAAACGCCCAATTACGAGCAAAAAAGTGGTTGGAACTTCAAAAAGCAAACTAATGTTGAACGAACTACTCGAGCGTTGTAAGGGGGAATGGCAACGCGCTCTTTCGCAAAGAAATCACCCCTATCGTTTTTTTGTTTTAGGTACCACCAGTGATTCCCGACCCGAATTAAGAACCGTTGTTTTAAGGGACTATAATCCAGAGTCAATGGAGTTCACAATTTACACAGATGCTCGTTCGAGCAAAGTTTCTAGTTTAAATAACAATAAAGCGGTCGAAATTCTTTTTTATAATCCAGAAAAACTGACCCAAGTTCGCATTCAAGCCCAATGTGTATTAAAAGAGCGAGACGAAACATTGTTTAGTGAACAAGCATTGGCTTCGCAAAAAGATTACACAACAGTACTAGCTCCAGGGAGTCGGATCGACTCGGTGTCTTCTACTTCTTTTCTTCAGGAAGAGCACCATTTCATGAAACTTGTTTTCCAGGCTACACAACTTGATTACCTCGAATTGAGACGCCCCGTTCATATTCGTGCGCTGTTCAAAAAAGTAAAGGAAAGCTGGATAGGCGAATTTAGAACACCCTAAAGCCATTCGTTAGATTATTTTTTGTAATTTTTGATTTTAAAAATAGTCTTATGAAATCAAAAAAACACAACTCCAATTCAAGAAGAAGTTTCTTGAAAAAAGGACTACTTGCTTCCTCTATAATGATTGTACCGAGGCATGTACTCGGAGGGCCCGGATATCTTGCTCCTAGTGATCGTTTGAATATTGCTGGAATTGGCGTAGGTGGAAAAGGAAGAAGCGATATTATCAATGCTTCAGTTCAAGGGCGTGAACGTGTTGTTGCCTTGTGTGATATCGATCCTAGCGGAACACATGGTGTTTTAGACACCATCAAAGATTTTCCCAAAGCAAACTTTTATACTGATTTCAGAAAACTACTAGACACGGAAAAAGACCTTGATGCCATAACAGTTTCAACTCCCGATCACACCCATGGAGTAATTGCTATGAAAGCTATGAACCGTGGGATTCATGTATATGTTCAAAAACCCCTCACGCACAACATCAAAGAAGCACGTTTACTCACTGAAACAGCTCGCGCAAACAAGATGGTAAGTCAGATGGGAAACCAAGGGGCTTCAAATCCAGCTCAAGTTCAAGTTCAAGAATGGGTAAATACGGGACTCATCGGAAAGGTTTCTGAAGTGAAAGTATGGACCAACCGACCGGTCTGGCCACAGGGGATTCCCAAACCACAACCCGATCCACAGAAAAAGCCGGGCAACCTCGCTTGGGATCAATGGTTAGGTCCTGCATCAGAAACACCTTACAGTTCTTCTTTACATCCATTCAACTGGCGCGGCTGGTGGGAATATGGAACTGGAGCATTAGGCGATATGGGCTGCCACTTAATTGATATTCCTTTTCGTGCACTTGGACTGCATTACCCAACGGCAGTAGAATGTAGTGTTGGGAGTGTCTATACACAAATGTGGGTAGCAGAGCATTTGCCAGAAGGATGTCCACCTTCATCTTTGGTAACCCTTAATTTTGATGCAACCGAAAAGAACCAAACCCCAATAGTGATGACCTGGACCGATGGAGGAATACGTCCACCACATCCGGATCTAATTCCATCTACGGAAGACATTGGAGAACCTGGTGGGGGTAACGGTGTCTTGATGATTGGAGAACACGGAATCATCAGTACGGGGGTCTATGGTCAATATCCAAAATTATTTAGAAAAGGAGAAGAAACCCTAAGCTTTAAACAGCCAAAAAGCAAAGAACCTGAATTTGGACACCAAAGACAATGGATCGATGCCATAAAAGCAGGATTCAATAGCGATGAACACAAAGCATTGACTTCTTCATTCGATTATTCAGGACCGCTTACCGAAACGGTATTGATGGGTAATATTGCTATTCGGAGCTATTTACTTCGAAAAGGAAGTAATCGGGATATGGAATACTACGGGCGCAAAAAACTACTGTGGGACGGATCTCAAATGAAAATAACAAATTTAAAAGATGCCAACCAGTTTGTCGGTCGAGAATATCGCAAAGGGTGGGAACTGTAGAAAAAGATAAATGAAGAACAACGTAATATGGATTACCGGAGCATCTTCGGGAATTGGAGCAGAATTGGCAAAACAATATGCTAAAGAAGGAGCTCTGCTTATTTTATCGGCACGGCGTGAAAAGGTATTGCAAGAGGTTAAAAGCTCTTGTGAGCATCAAGAAAACATTGCTGTTTTGCCTTTAGATTTGACGGATTTTAATTCAATGCCACAGTATGTCGAAAAAGCACTTGCGGTCTATGGCTCCATTGACCTCTTAATCAACAATGGAGGGGTGAGTCAACGATCCCTTATTGCCGATACTAAAATTGAAGTATATCAAGAATTGATGGATATTAATTATGTGGGAACCGTAGCACTAACCAAAGCGTTGTTGCCTTATTTTATTGAGCGGAAAAAGGGTCATTTTGCAGTGGTGACCAGTGTAATGGGGAAATTTGGTTCTCCCTTCCGTTCTGGATATTGTGGAGCAAAACATGCGTTACATGGCTTTTTTGATGTATTGCGTATGGAACACCAAAAAGATAATGTTGATGTCACGTTGATATGCCCGGGCTTTGTCCAAACCAACGTTACAATCAATGCGCTAACGGGAACTGGAGCGCGCTTGAATCATGATGATCCTGGAACAAAGAATGGACTTGAAGTTGCTTTCTTTTGTAGAAAAATGATTCGAGCAATCCGTAATAAAAAATGGGAAGTGTCTTTCGGAAAGAAAGAAAAGCTAGGTGTTTTTGTCAAGCGATTCTCCCAAAAATTACTGCACGCAATCGTAATGCGTTCGAATGTGCGTTAATATTGATAACCCTAAATCATAATCACTATGAAAAATGAAAACAAAATACAAAGACGCGATCTTATTAAAACACTTGCTGTTGGAGCAACAACAGCTTTCATTGGCTCAGGATTCACCAAACTTGATGCGCAAGAAGTATCGAATCAATTGAAAGGCAATATCAATCATTCCGTATGCCAGTGGTGTTATCCAAATCTTAGTTTAGAGGAACTTTGTGAAGTAGCGAAAGAATTTGGTTTGATGGGAATCGATTTAATAGAACCAAGCGGATGGGATACGCTAAAAAAACACAAGCTTGTTTCGACCATGTGTAATGGTGCAGAAATAAGCCTTACCGAAGGATTCAATGACCCTCAGTACCATCCGATGCTGATTGAAAATTACACCAAGCACATCAAACTTGTAGCAGAAGCTGGATTTACCAATCTTATCTGCTTCAGTGGGAATAAGCGGGGAATGGACGACGAAACTGGTTTACAGAATTGTGTTCAAGGTTTACAACAGATCCTTCCTTTAGCAGAAAAATTAGGCGTAGTTATTCAAATGGAATTATTCAATTCTAAAGTTGATCATCCCGATTATATGTGCGACAATTCTGCCTGGGGAATTGAGCTTTGTAAGCGACTCGATTCACCTAATTTTAAATTACTCTATGACATCTACCACATGCAAATTTCGGAAGGTGATATCATAAGAACAATAACCGATAACCACCAATATTTTGGACATTACCATACCGCTGGAGTCCCAGGAAGAAATGAAATTAATGACACCCAAGAATTATTTTATCCAGCAATAATGAAGGCAATTGTAGCATCTGGTTATGAAGGAGTTGTTGCTCAGGAGTTTATCCCGAAAAATGAAAACCCATTAGAATCCTTAAAAGAATCTATTTTAATTTGTGATGTTTAAAGTATATTTAGGTAATAAGTTCAGTCTAAAGTTTCTTATATTTGAATTACTATATAAATCATTATGAAACTGCATAACCTTTATTTAATCGCTTTAACCTTGTTTTTAGCTTCCTGCGGATCATCTGGGTCCGGATTAGATCCTCACCTTAGTGTCGACGAGATAAGGGAGTTGCAGCAAGAATTAGAAATTGATCTTGTTGGTAAGTGGAAACTCAGAAGACCCACTGGATCCATTTCAAACAAAACGTTTACAGCAACAAATAATTGTGATGTAACACAAATAGAATTTATTGAAAACAACACCTATTTACTTAGTATAAGCTATACTGCTGCTGGTTCTTCTGAGTTGCGTTATCAAACCTTTAAAGGAAAGTTCGATCTTATTTTTAAAGAGTCCGATACAGAAGTTGTGATCGAGCGTTTGGTTCTTATGGGTGCAGATTATGTATCGAGCGGTGCGGTTCCTCTTGAAGGATCTGTTGCTACAATATCTGAAATTGTAATTGATGCTAGCGGTGAAGATATTTCTTTTAGTATCCAACTGGGACAGGACACAGCTGCAACTTGTTTAACCGATTCTGTAATTTCTTTAACGGGTGATAAAGAAGAGAAATTAGAACCCAACGCTCCAGAGGACAGTAATCATTTCAAAATTCAACAAGACTGGAGATTGATCAGTTTTACAGTAAATACAGAAGAAAACAACGAAATCAACGGCTTATGTTACCTTCTTGCAGAAAATTTTTATGACCGATGTTATAATCAGGAGACCCAAGAATTTGATCCGAATTGTCCTCAGTCTACAACCTTAACCTTATTATTCTCAGGTTACGGAACGTATCTATTGGCGTATTACGATGGATCTGGTGGGATGATTTCAAGCGAAGAAGGGGAGTGGCGCTGGATGTCTGACACAGAAATTCCGTATAGTGTTATTCAAGTTCGTTTTGAAAATGATTCTTGGGAAGATTCAGATGCTGTTGAGATCGCTCAATTAAATGAAAGTTCTCTTTTGGTTCAAGAATTGAATAGTGAAGACGGTACTTCAGCTGATGATGAGATTGCAGTCTATAATTTTCAGTTGGCAAGCCTTCCCTTTGCTGATTCCTCTTGCGGAGATTTATCAGAATATTCCGATACTGATAATTATTGATATATTAGCCCAATAATTTATTGCTAAATGAAAAAATACAAATTCACCTTTTTATGTAATCTATTTGTGTGTATTTGTTTGTTTGGTTGTTCTTCTGCAGAAGGAGTTGCTCTTGATGACTTGACTATTGAAAACAATTTAAGCCCAGTCATGCACTTACTTGATGATGTACCCTATTCTGGCCGTGTATTTCAATATGAGGAAGGTACAGAATTCTTATCCGTAGAATTTTATCTGTTGGACGGAGTTTATAACGGTGCCTATGCAACATACTATCCGGGCGTTTTACCAAAACATACCGCCTTTTATGATCAAGGGGTCTTGAATGGTTTAGAAGAACATTATTATGAAAATGGTCAGTTGAAAGAATCTGTTAATTATGCTCAGGGAAAATTCAATGGAAAACGGATGGTTTACTGGTCTAATGGTATTTTGAAAGAACAAAATTCATTTTCAAATGGAATTTTAGGTGGCGAAAATCTCTTCTATTTTTCTGATGGAAAACTTCGTAAACGATTGAAATTTGATGCCAATGGAAAACGTGACGGTTTGTGGGAAGATTTTCATTCCAATGGCCAACTCAAATTACGTGTTGAGTATCAAAATGGAATTCTGTTGTCGACTTCTGATACTTTTGATTTTCAAGGGAATATTGTTAAAAGCAATAATTCTTAGTAACATACTTTTGAACTGAGAACTGTATAACTTCCTTGATCAATTGATACGGAACCGTCTAAGTGACAAAAGATAAAAACTTTCCCTTTCGGTACATACAAATCGTACTTTCTACAATCACAGCCTCGGTAACTTACAATTACTCCACTGCTTCCAGCTTCAATTGTTTTTTCTGTACAAGGTGAGCAGGTTAGCGATATGTTGACTGTTACTACATTACTATCAACATTACTACTGTCTCTGGCCATATAGGTAAAGCTATCTCCGGCATCCATTACCCCATTTTGTGTATAACTGAATGTCCCTCCTGGGTTAAGAACTAAGGTTCCAGAGGAAGTACCAGAAACCAGTATTGCGGTTAAGGTGTCTCCGTCTGCATCGGTATCATTCGCCAATACACTGTTCATTCCACCCGTCAATAGAGAAGTAGTTTGACCAATTCCTACTGTTATGCTATCTGGAAAGGCTACTGGTGCATCATTTGTTGGTGAAATCGTTACAGAAACTACTGTTGGCAAGCCATATCCTTTTCCGTCAAAAGGAATATAAGTGAAACTATCTGTTAAATCTTCAGACCCTGAATGGGTATAGGTGAAAGATCCGTCTGCGTTTAATGCAAGTGTTCCATAGAGCGGACTCGTTCCAATTGTTGCTGTTAACAAAGCAGCATCTCCTGCATCTGCATCGGTGTCATTTGACAGAACACTAGTTGATGCTGCAGTGGTGGTGGTTGCTGTTCCGCCCTCAAATAAAGCAATTGTTTCGGTAACACCTACTGGGGCATTATTAATGTAAATTGTAACAGTAGTCGTATTTCCAATATTTGTAAATGTGTCGCGAGGGGTATAGGTGAAACTGTCTGTTACGGTAGCACTATTATCGTGCGTATAAGTGAAGTTTCCATTAGCTGATAAATTTACTGTACCATTTATTGGACCAGATACTAAGACAGCTGTTATGGCGTCACTTTCTGGATCAGAATCATTTGCTAAAACAGAAGTTGTTACCCCATCATTTAAAACGCTTGTAGTTGCTCCTCTAACTAAATTCACAACATCTGCAATACCAGTAGGTGGATCATTTACGGGTAAAACACTAATTGTGAAGAGGTCGTCTTCTGTACAGTTTATATCCCCATCAAAGGCTACTAAATTAATGAAAGTTGAGCCGCTCTGATTGGGCAAAAAGTCAATAATTAAAGCTGTTGCCGTAATGCTAGTAGCAACTAAGCTGTTATTACCTATTGTGGTTGAATAAATCAAAGGGGTTGTATCTACATCTTCAAATATGTTTGCCAATGGAATAATTAAATCAGGATCATCTTCGTTTGCAGATACATCTGGAGTAGGATTTTCAAGAGTTGGACAGTCATTTATGGGATTTATTGTAACAGGTATCTCTATATCGATGTCACAACTTCTTCTATCGTTTACATTTAAAGTCATGGTTGCAGTCCCGAATTGGTTCAATTTTGGAGTAAAGGTCACAATTCCATTAGCATCTGTAGTAGCTGTAAGTAAGCTGGTTGCTGTATGTGTTAATGTATATATTGGTGTTAATCCATCATCATCTCTGATTTCGGCACCATAATTCCAAGTCCATGCTGGGTCATCTTCATTGGCATCTGGGAATCCACCCACAGCAGTATAGACTGGACAATCATTCACTTCTTGTATTGTAATACTTATGGTAATTATATTGCCAACTTGCCCACCAGGAGCAATTTCAGCAGCACGATATTGAAATGAATCTGTGGTTGTTTCACTTCCATCGTGGGTATATGTAAAGGTTCCAGTTGATGAAAATGCTAAAGTTCCATTTGCGGGTGCAGTTAATTGAATTGCTTGTAAAGCGTCACTTTCTGTATCGGTATCATTTGTTAATAATGATGTGTTTGATAAAGTAGTTTGTGTAACTGTTCCCCCTTCTAGCACAAATAGAGTATCGGTTACAGTTAAGGGTGGATCATTTACTGCGGTTATATTTACTAAAAATATTTCCTGTACGGTATTACATCCATTAGAGTCATCAACAGAAATTGTTACAGTTGTAGTTCCGCTTTGTTCTGGAATATATTGAATTGTTAATGTATTAGTGTTTAGGATTACGTTAGCTGAAGAGTTATCGGCATTGGTGAATGAAAAGGATAATGGATTATTTTCAGCATCCGAAAAGTATGAGCTTAAATTGATAACCGTATCTGCTGCATCTTCATTTACTGTAATATCAGGTAGTGGTGTATCAATTCTTGGGCAGTCGTTTACCGGAGTTATGTTTATAGTTACGCTCACTACTGTTGATGTAGTTCCATCATCAAGAGTGTAATTAAAGGCATCTGTTAGAGTTTCAGAACCGTCGTGGACGTATTCAAATGTACCGCTTGATTGTAATGTAAATGCACCTCCAGATGTATCATGCCATAGTGGATATGTTAATATTGTTGCAGTCAGAGGATCTCCTTCCGTATCGCTATCATTTGCTAAAACAGTTACGGATATAGTAGTTGAGGTAGCAGTACCTCCTTCATTTACATTAATCATATCTGGACCTCCAACTGGAGTGTCGTTTTGAGGAATAACAGTTATTATGAAAGTTGAACTCACCAAAGCGGTACAGTTCATGTCATTGTCTGTAGCATAGAGTATGATGGTGCTACTTCCTGTCATATTATTTTCATAATCAATGGTAAGAGTAGCAGATGCCAGCGTAGCAGACAACAAAGATAGGTTGGTACTACTCACAGTAAGTGTGAGAGCATCCGATTCTTCATCAGTAAATACAGAACCAATATTAATATCCATATCGGGATCATCTTCCATAGCATTAAAACTCGAAATGGGATTTGTTTCTACAGGACAATCATTGGTGTGGTTAATGTTTATTGTAACGGTTGTTGTATTACCGAAACTAGTCCCGTCGTACGGTCTGTAATAAAAAACATCGGTTGTAACTGCGTCTCCTGGAACTTGTGTTGCATCGTGTGTGTAGGTAAACGATCCGTCATCTAAGAAATTTAATGTTCCTTTTGCGACTGAGGGCGCTATTGCACCAAAGCCAACTCCAGTTGTAAGAACTGCATTTTCAATATCCGCATCGTTGAATAAAACAGATGTTGTTGTAGCCGATGTTAGTGTAGCTGTTCCTGCTTCATCTAGAGTAATCGTGTCTGCTATTCCAATGGGTAAATCATTAACCGCGCTTACTGTTACTAAAAATGTTTCTGAAGTTATTGTTCCGCATCCCGAGTCATTAGCCATCAAAGTTATGGTTGCAGTACCAGTTTCATTACTACTAAAGTTCAGGGTTAGCGTTGTTGTATTTAAACTCGCTGAAAGTAAGGTCGGATTTGTATTGGTAACGGTATAGGTTAGTGCCGATCCTTCTGGATCAAGAAACACTGAAGTAATATCTAAATTAGTGTCAGCTGCATCTTCTGTTACAGCTTGATCACTTATTGGATTTTGAACTTGTGGACAATCATTAACTGGGGTAACTGTTATACTAACTGCTACAATATTTCCATAGACGGTTCCGTCATAAGCTCTGTATGTAAAAGTATCGGTTGTTGTTTCTGAACGGTCGTGGGTGTAGGTGAACGATCCTGTTCCACTTGGTGCCAATGTGAGTGAGCCATTAATAGTAGTACTCACTAAATCAGTAGTTATAGAATCCCCATCAGGATCAGTGTCATTAGATAATACTGAAGTTGCTCCGCCAGTTGTAGCAATAGCTGTTCCTCCCTCTAAAACTGTAATTGAATCTGTTGCTGAAATAGGAGGGTTGGTGTTGGCTCTGAAACTTCCTACATATACACCTCTTCCAAAGGTTCCAGCGATAACCCGGTTATCCATAGCCGAGGTGCCTCTAAAGTCCATATCGAAAACAGCAACATCACTCATGCCTTGGTATGCGAGGCTCCAGTTGGGATGCGTTGCCGTAAAGTTCAAGGTTTTCCAAACCCCAAGCTCCGTTCCTACAATAACCTCATCGGCCTCATAGGGGTTGTTTAAAACACAATATACCGGTAAATCGGGTAAATCTCCCGAACCATCATTTCCTTCTTTTTGAACCCATGTAGTTCCTCCGTCGATGGAATAGAAGATGTTAATGATACTATTTCCGTAATTGAAGTAGGTAACATAAATTTTGTCTTCGGTATCTCCAAAATGGATATCCGATATACTACCCACTCCGGGTTTGGTTAGGGTTGTTACGCTTGGGGTAGTATTTGCATTTGTGATTTTAAGTACGTTCCCGTCTTTGGTTCCTACAAAAAGTGAAGTACTCCCTGTGGTATGTGGGGAGACTTCGAAAGCCGAGGGAGTTGACGAGAGTCCAGAAGTGATTAACGAAGTGGCTGGGGTTCCGGTTAATCCTGTAATGACCCGAATTGCAAATACATCATCGACTCCGTCATTATTGGTGTCTCGAGATGCATTTGAAAAATAGGCATCCTGATTCGAGTCTAGAGCAGCGGGGTTAATAAAACTTCCTTCACTTGGAATTGCAAGACTTGCAGATAAATCGGTACCGCCGTTGTTGATGTATTGTCCTGCAGCATTAAAATCGAGTTTGGTAATCGCGTCGTTGTAGGTATAGTTTACAATGGCATAGGTTCCGCCCACTTGATCAAAGAAACTATGGGCTCCGTCTCCTCCCGGTGGGGTGTCGATAGCCGCACGCAAAATTGAACCGGGACTATCGAAAAGATAAGTACCGTTGTCTTGTGTCCCTCCAATAACAATATCTCTTGGAGTTGATGGAGGCGACTGAGCAACTGTATAAAATTGTGTAGTTACAAAATTACTTTCGGCAGTAACAAACCTTGCATTGGTGTCGGCATCCGAAAGAGAGGACGCATAAGCAACACCACCATCGTTTACCACTACGGCCTGATTTGAATTCCCGGGTCTAAAATATAACCCGTGTTGATCCGCATGGAGTATAGAAACAGGCGAGCCAAATAGGTTATTGTTATTTGACCATTTCGAAATCTGATTCCAATTAGATCCTCCATCTGATGAACGAAACCAATCGATTCCTCCAGCATAAACGATGTCATCATCGTTGGGATCTACTTCTATTTCTAAATCATAATTCGATTGCCCTCTTGTAAAATCAGTCTCAGGAATGCCTGTATCGAGATCGTTCGGCTCTGCTAATTTCGTTAGGTTGGCAAAATTGTCGGTGGTTTTGTAAATCTCAGCCACATTGTTGGCACTCATCAATACATAATGGGTTTGACTGTTGGTGTGGCTGCATGCAATTTCGGTTCTACCAATATTGGTGGGTGCAACAATGTAGGTCGGTGTTACTTGAGTAAAGTTGGTACCGTCGTCGCTGTAATAAATTCGCCCCCCTTGAGTACTATTGATCGACGAGGTTGTTGAAATCCAAATTCGATTTGTGTTGGCCTGCACTTCAATGTCGTTAATTTGTAAAGGGAATCCCCCATTTCCGGTTAAACTTGTACCGATTTTACTCCAGGTAGTTCCATTGTCTTGCGAACGGTATAATCCGGTTTCATATAAATCGAGTAAGGTGGTAGGAGACATTCGCGAGTGGGAACCATAACCCAAGGCGGCATAAATCCATTTAACATTAGTAGCATCGGTTGGGTCAGAATCATAGATTACTAAATCGTTGATGTAAAAATAACCCTCCACTAACCAGGAACCACTGCTAAATGTAGAAGTTACAATTCCTGAGCTGGAGCCGAATACTTGGGTCCAATTGACACCACCATCGGTAGATTTATAAATTCCATTACCGGTAACATCTCCAGAGGTATAGGATTCTCCTGTACCTACAAAAAGAATTTGATTGTCGTCTGGATCTTGAATGATATTGGATACCGCAAGGTTTCCGGGTACTCCGGTAATTTGAGTCCAACTCGGAGGTGTTGTTGCGTCTATGTCTTCGTTGACCCAAAGTCCTCCACTTACCCCTCCGGCAATTACACGGTCTTTTTCAAGATCAGCTAAATCGAAAAGTGCAGCTCGAGTTCTCCCGGCTTGGTTGTTGGGACCTATTGTATACCAAGGAGTTGCTGCACTTTGTCCAGGGACAGCTTGTCTTCGAACTTCGTTTGCTTTTTGATATTCTAATTGTAGTGAAACCCTGGACTTGGTTTCAATATCGGGTCTTCCGGTTGAAGGATCCATTGTAAGATCATACAGTTGCTCATAAAATTTGTCGGGGGGAAGCCCTTTGCTGAATCGTTCTTTTTTCGAAAGTTTTTGGGTCTCCTTGTAAGGGCTATTTTCTAAATGAAACTTATGAAGTTCTTCTGGTGATTTTTCGTCAGATTGTAAAAGCACACCTCCAGCAATAACTAGAGTCAATAATCCAAACGTAATTTTTAAAAACCCTTTGTAGTTCATTTTAAACATAGTAAGTATTATTATAACGTAATTTTAAGGATAAAATTATGTTATGATACAGTATTATAATGATTTAAATAAAAGTCAGGAAGATATATTCTACCTGACTTCTATCAATATGTTGTTATCCCAATAAGGATTGTACTTTCATGGCAAGTCCCATGTCACCCCCTATTTTAATTTTACCTCCCATAACAGCCATCATTGGGTTGAGGTCTCCATTTTTAAGATCCATCAAAACCGCTGCAGTTGTAGTGATGGTACAGTCCGCTTCTCCGTTTTCTTGAGAAACAATGTTGGAATTTCCAGATCCATCAACATATACAATTAAGTCATCAACTTCAAATTTCAACGTACCTCCGATTGCTTCAGCTGCTTCGGCTTTCTCTTTTAATTGGTCAAATACTTCGTTATTCATTTTGTAAATTATTTAGTGCCTTAAAAATAAGGATTTATTGGGGAATTTAGCTCATTATAGTAATTCTTTTATCCGGCTATTCGTCGTTGAATACAAAAAAGCCTAAACCTCCAGAATTCCACAAAATTATTTTGTCAACCTCACCTTTTGAGTTGAATTCCGTAACTTCTTCTGTAATTTCAATGTTTTACTTTTTTATGGATTCGATTATTTCTAGATTATGTGATCCATTGAAATAAGTCATCGAGGGGTTAAAAAATAAATGCGGACACTGCTGAGCTTGTATGAGTGAAATGGAATCGCCCACCTCTGATTTCATTTCGATCCAGCCTTTTGAAAAGTCTTTAGATTCTGATGAAAAGCCTAACCAATTCCAGAATTCATCGCTTTTAGATACCTCAAGAGTTTCTATACAGACACCAGCGTATTTGCCTAAGAGGCTTTTGTAATTCGAAGTCGTTATTTTTTCATCCCAAGTTTCTACTATTAATTTTATCCAAATTCCGTTGAGGTCAGTAATCAGATAACCTTCTTTTGTTTTGATTATTGGGGTGTGGGATTTAAGGTCTAGTAAGGTTTTGTTCCAATTGCTTTGATGCAGTTGAATACATACACGGGCTGTCCGTTCTGGATTAATTTCGATGCAGTTTTGAGCATCAAGTGCGACAATTCTGGAACCTAAGGTTTGGATTTCAAAGCCTAATTTTTCGTAAAAAACGATGCTTTGATTGAGGTCGGCCGTAGGGGTTTGTAGGGTCAGTTTCATATTTCAAATTACAAAAGTCTTTATAATTGTTAATGGAAAAAGATTATTTATTGACAAATTAAGCTTTTAAAAGTACCTTTGAATTATGAAAACACCTTCTAAGCTCACCAAGTGGCACATTATAAAACCCTGTGAAAGAGAATACCACTCCATTGCACGTTTAGCGAAAAAAAACGATTGCAGTGTTAGCTCGATTAAGCGTATGTTGTACAAAAACAAAAAGGCATACGATGCTTTTTTACTCCACGCTCCAGACCCTAAGGTTTTAAAACCCTTTCCTAACGGAGAATAGAACAAACAGATGAAGCATATTGATCATATTGGAATAGCAGTTAAAGATTTAGAGGCATCGAACAAATTGTTTGCTAGTTTAATGAATACCTCTTGCTATAAAATTGAAGACGTTCCCGACCAACAGGTTGCTACTTCTTTTTTCAAAACAGCGGATCAAAAAATAGAATTGGTAGCGGCTACAAGTCCTTCCAGTCCAATTACAAAATTCATTGATAAAAAAGGCGAAGGCATTCATCATATTGCTTTTGAAGTAGATGATATTCATGCAGAAATCATCCGACTCAAAGGAGAAGGTTTTGAACCTTTGAGCGAAGAACCCTCCAGAGGAGCTGATAATAAATGGGTTGTTTTTTTTCACCCTAAAACCACCAATGGGGTGCTGATTGAATTGTGTCAAGAAATACGCTAATCCATGGCCAATAAGCAGCAGCATTTCGATTTATTGCACTACAAAGAAGAAATTCTGAAGGGTAACTCTTCTTACCTGAGTCGAGCCATAACTCTAGGCGAAAGCACCTTAGATTCTCATCGGCAACAGATTCAAGAATTACTGTTGGAGCTGATGCCGCATACAGGAGTATCCATTCGAGTGGGTGTCAGTGGAATTCCCGGAGCGGGGAAAAGTACGCTGATCGAACGTTTAGGGACTTATTTGATAGAAGAATTTCATTTGAAAGTTGCTGTTTTAGCAATAGATCCTAGTAGTGAATTGAATCATGGGAGTATTTTAGGAGACAAAACTAGAATGGAGCTTTTGAGTAGGTCGGATCAAGCATTCATTCGACCATCTCCTTCGCAGTCCAACCTCGGAGGTGTGACCCGTAATACAAGAGAAGCTATTTTTTTATGTGAGGCTGCGGGTTATGATGTTATCCTAATTGAAACGGTAGGTGTGGGACAATCCGAAACTGCGGTTCAGTCCATGGTCGATTTCTTTATGATGCTTCAAATTGTTGGAGGAGGAGACGATCTTCAGGCAATTAAACGCGGAATTTACGAGCATATCGATTTACTCGTAGTTCATAAAGCTGATCAGGATCAAGCAAACCAAGCCCGAAAAGAAGCAGCTAGTTTTAAAAAAATGTTCAGCTTGTTTCCACCTAAAGAATCCCAATGGAACCCCCGAGCGATGCATTGTTCTTCCCAAGAAAATAGGGGTATTGATCACCTTTGGGAAACACTCATGGAGTATAAGAAGCTGACTCAATCTTCGGGTTATTTTGAGCAAAAAAGAACCCATCAAAATATAGCTTGGTATCAAGAGCTACAACAAGAACAATTGGGCCGTTTTCTTAGAACCCATCCCAAATTGACTACCGCCCTGGATCACATTCAGGCGGAGATGATTGCTAAAAAACACTCACCCCTAGAGGCTTCTAAACAATTAGAAAAATTGCTGACGGATCTGTTTCCAAAAACCTAATTCGATTGTTTTAGCAGTACTTTTAGTAATCCAACAGCTTTCATCTCAATAGAATTGTTCGGATCTTTAATTTCAATAGTGCTAACCAAAATATTGGAACAATCGTTTTGAATTAGTGCCGATTCAATATCTTTAATTGGATTAATTCTTTCAGCTCCAGAGACCACTAGATGAATGGAATGCACATCGTTTTCTATGGCTTGTTTTACTAGGTGATTTACATCTACAAAAGTAGGCGCGAAGTCCACATCAAAACCAAGATCGGAAAGCTGAATTGCAATCCGATGAAGTACATCTTGTTGCTCAAAGATTCCGGTACTTGAAAGTAACATACGGGGTCTTCTTCCGTTCCTGTGAACGAAAGTTTGAAGTAGTTTTTCGACGAATACAACATCTGCTTTTTTTGACATAAAACCCCAGTTCCAGTTCTTGATGAACTACATCATCCCCAATAGTTTTTTCAAAACTTTGAATGATTTAGGATAGGGAGCGTAGCGTGTAGGTAAATCCAGCCAACGTGCTTTTTCTATAAAAGGTTTGTAGTGTGTAAAGGTATCGAAACTGAATTTTCCGTGATAGGCTCCAACTCCACTGTGACCAATGCCACCAAAGGGTAAATTGTCGTTTGCAAATTGTATTATAGAATCATTCGAAACGCCCCCTCCAAAAGAGTAATCGCGTTGTATATTTTTAATGAAAGCATTTCTTTTGGTGAAAACATAAAACCCTAAGGGTTTTTCATATCGATTGATTATGGGTTTTAAATCCTCTTCATTTGTATAGCTTATAATGGGTAGGAGGGGTCCGAAAATTTCTTTTTTCATGACCTCACTGTCTAGATCGGGTTCCCTGATTAGGGTAGGCTCAAGATATAAATCCTCTTCATTGACCGTTCCTCCGTGCGCGACCGATGCATCTTTGAGCATGTTGGTTAGATGCAACAAATGTTTCTTGTTAATTATTCTCCCGTAGCTAAAGGATTCTTGCGGATCATCTCCAAAGGCTTCTTTGATTTCATGAATCAAGGCCTCAGTAAGCGCTTCCGTTTTTGAGTGATGAACGAGTATGTAATCGGGTGCAATACAGGTTTGTCCACAGTTTACATATTTCCCCCAAACGATTCTTTTTGCAGACAGCTTTATGGGAGCAGTTTCATCTACAATACAAGGGCTTTTTCCACCAAGTTCGAGCGTATAAGGCGTTAGGTGTTCTGCAGCTGCTTTGGCTATTATTTTACCAACCGGAGTACTCCCGGTGAACATGATATAATCCCAACGTAGTTTTAGTAATTCTGTTGAAACTGCAGCATCGCCTTGAACGACATGAACGTGATCTGGACTGAAGGCTTCGGTTATAAGCTCCTCTACAATTTGGGCAGTATGGGGTGCGTATTCCGAGGGTTTGAGGACGACTGTATTTCCTGCTGCTACAGCACCAATTACGGTGGTTACGGCAAGCTGAAAAGGATAGTTCCACGGACTTATATGCAGCGTACAACCATAGGGCTCGGGAATTAAATAATCTTGGGTTGGATAATTTAATAAGGAGCCAGAAACACGTTGTGTTTTGGTCCAAGTATGGAGTTTGTTGAGTACTTTTTTAATTTCACTCTTAACAATAAAAACCTCAGTCAGGAAGGATTCATACTCTGATTTTTTGAGGTCTTGAAACAATGCTTTTAAGATGGCATCTTCTTTTTTCTCAATAACGGCTTGTAATTTTTTCAGAGCAGCTCTTCTAAATGAAACATCTAAGGTTGCCTGTGTATTGAAAAATGTTTTTTGCTTTTGATAAAGTGTAGTTACTTCCATGATATTGATATTGTATTCCAAGGTACTATATTTTTATTGTTTTTAGAATAGTATTGAATTTTTAACCACAGCATGCATCCCATGACTCTAGAATGGAACATGAATGTAAAGGCATTAGGGAGCAAATTATATCCCTATATTTACCTAAATAATTTTTTAAATGAAAACACTACAAGTAGCCCTAGCGCAGATTGCTCCTGTTTGGTTGAATAAGAAAAAGACTTTGGATAAGATAAAAGAAGCCATGCTCCAGGCTGCCAAAGAAAAAGCACAGCTGCTTGTTTTTGGTGAGGGGCTTTTACCCGGTTATCCGTTTTGGTTGGCATTGACCGATGGTGCGCAATGGGATTTAAAAATCAATAAGAGCTTGCATGCACATTATGCTCAAAATGCAGTGAATATTGAAGATGGTGATATTGAAGAGCTTTGTGTTTTAGCAAAAGAGCATACCATGGCAGTTTATGTAGGCGTCATTGAACGTGCAACCAATCGGGGTGGGCATAGCTTATATTGCTCCTTGGTTTATATCAATGAGCAGGGTGTTATTTGTAGCGTACATAGGAAATTACAACCTACTTATGACGAACGTCTCACCTGGGCTCCTGGCGATGGAAATGGACTACAAGTACATCCTTTGGAAGGGTTCACGGTAGGTGGATTGAATTGTTGGGAAAATTGGATGCCCCTGCCCAGAGCTGCGCTATACGGAATGGGCGAAAATGTTCATTGTGCCGTTTGGCCCGGAAGTGACCACAATACCAAAGACATTACCCGTTTCATTGCTCGTGAAAGTAGATCCTATGTGATTTCTGTAAGTTCCTTGATGCATAAAACGGACTTTCCAAAAGACACGCCTTATATTGATGAGCTTTTAGCCGCCGCCCCTGAACAATTAGCTAATGGGGGTTCCTGTGTTGCGAATCCAGATGGGAGTTGGCTCCTAGAGCCACAGCTCCATACCGAAGGTGTTTTTCATGCAGAAATTCAATTGGATCGTGTATATGAAGAACGTCAGAATTTTGATCCCGTTGGGCATTATTCAAGACCGGATGTTACCCAGCTGCACCTCAATAGAGAGCGTCAGTCTACCCTAAAAATAAAAGACTAATAATTGTATTTATTCAATGAAGCAGCATTTGTTTTCAGAATTTAAAGGATCAACCGATCAGGAGGTGCGAGCTCAAATTCAAAAGGATTTGAAAAGCTTGGATTTTGAGTCGACCCTCTGTTGGGAATCTTTAGAAGGGATAACCACAAAACCGGTTTATGATCGAAATTCTAAAGCGCAAAAGAAAATCATCAATGCCTTTCCGGAGCAATGGTATTCGGCACACACAATCCAAGTCGAACAAGACATAGAAGCTGTTATTCGCTCCTGTAAAGCCGCTGTACAATCCGATGTAGAAGTACTTCTTTTGCGGTTGACAGATTCGGATTTATCCATCGATACCTTTTCGAAAGCGCTGAAGTGCATTCAAACTACTCTTTACATCCAAGTCGCTTGTGGTCTTTCTGCTGAGCGCATTGATCTACTTCACGCTAGCTTTAAAGATAGACCCAACGTTATTTTTCTTTTTGACCCGATCACAAACCTAGCACAAACTGGGAATTGGTTTGTCGATCAGCATTCAGATTTAACAGTATGGAGCCAGTTATTTGGTTTCAAAGAACTTCAAACCCACCTGTACGTAGATAATCGTATTCATCAGCATGCTGGAGCCACAATCGTGCAACAACTAGCTTTTTCGCTAAGTCAGGCTGTAGATTATTTGTCTGAAATACATTCAGCCAGAGAAGAAGAGGTTGAGGTGTTGTTTCATCTTGCTTTGGGTAGTAATTACTTTTTTGAAATCGCTAAGATTCAAGCCTTGAAAACGGTTTTTACTTCGATTGTTTCAGCTTATGATTTTAAAATTACATTCAAAGTAATTGCAGAGCCTTCTACTCGAAACATGACGCTACAAGATTACAATGTCAATATGCTGCGTTCTACAGCGGCTATGATGGCTGCAATACTGGGAGGCGCGGATATAATAAACAACCTTCCCTATGATGTAACGTTCAATCTTCCCAATGCATTTGGGGATCGAATTGCTCAAAATCAATTATTGATCTTAAAAAACGAAAGCTTTTTTGATCAGGTTACAAATCCAGCTGAAGGTTCTTATTATATTGAACAATTGACTCATGAGTTTGCAGAAATGAGCCTGGACCTTTTTAAAAGCATAGAGAAAAAAGGAGGTTTTCTAAATTCCTTACTAACCCATGAAATTCAAGAACAGGTTCATCATGCTGCACAAAAAGAACAAGCCTTATTCGATTCTGGAGACCTGGTGTTGGTTGGAGTAAATCGCTATCAAGATTTTGATGCCCCGAAAACAATTAGGAACATTCCAGAAAGAAAAACACAGAAACAAGCTTTAATAAAACCCGTACAGCCCAAGCGATTATCAGAAAAATTAGAACAAGCCTATGGAAAATAAGCGTAAAGATTTTTCGAAAATGGACCTTACTTCTGTTGCTAAAGAAAAGCAGAACGAAGCACCAGACTTGTTTTTAACCGCCGAAGGGATTTCAATTCCTAAGACTGCAAGCCCCCCAAAAGAGCCGCTATCACATCTTGGGTTTTCTGCCGGAATCCCACCTTTTTTGAGAGGCCCTTATAGTTCCATGTATGTTCGTCGTCCGTGGACCATTAGACAATATGCTGGATTTTCCTCTGCCGAAGAAAGCAATGCGTTTTATTTGAAAAATTTAGCCATGGGTCAAAAAGGACTTTCGGTTGCTTTTGACTTGCCTACTCATCGCGGTTATGACAGTGACCATGAACGAGTACAGGGCGATGTAGGAAAGGCAGGCGTCGCTATTGATTCGGTTGAAGATATGAAGCTGTTATTCGATCAAATTCCTTTAGATAAAATGTCCGTATCCATGACCATGAATGGTGCAGTATTGCCCATCATGGCTTTTTATATTGTTGCCGCAGAGGAGCAGGGAGTAAGCCCAGAATTCCTATCGGGAACGATCCAGAATGATATTCTAAAAGAATTTATGGTGCGCAATACCTATGTTTATCCACCTGCACCCTCGATTAAAATAGTCTCTGAAATTTTTAAGTACAGTTCGAAAAAGATGCCTAAGTTCAACAGCATTAGTATTTCGGGCTATCATATGCAAGAGGCAGGTGCAACTGCAGATATTGAGTTGGCCTATACACTTGCCGATGGTCTAGAATATATCAAGACGGGACTCAAAGCCGGTTTGACCATCGATGAATTTGCTCCGCGACTTTCTTTTTTCTGGGGGATTGGAATGAATCACTTTATGGAAATTGCTAAAATGCGTGCTGCCCGTATGTTATGGGCCAAGCTTGTAAAACAGTTCAATCCTAAAAACGAAAAATCCTTAGCCTTGCGCACTCATTGTCAAACCAGTGGATGGAGTTTAACCGCCCAAGATCCATTCAATAATGTTGCTCGAACTACTATTGAAGCGATGGCTGCAGTATTCGGGGGAACTCAAAGTTTACATACCAATGCTTTGGACGAAGCCATTGCTTTGCCGACTGATTTTTCTGCTAGGATCGCAAGAAATACCCAGCTTTTTTTACAAGAAGAAACTCAAATCACCAAAACTGTTGATCCTTGGGGGGGGAGTCATTATGTAGAACAACTGACTCAGGATATTGCACATAAAGCCTGGGATTTGATTCAGGAAATTGAATCTTACGGGGGAATGACAGAAGCGATTGAAGCGGGTATCCCAAAGATGCGCATAGAAGAAGCCGCTACAAAAAAGCAAGCCCGTATCGATAGTGGCCAGGATGTTATTGTTGGTGTAAATCAATACAGGATGGAAGAAGAAGAGCTGATGACCTATCTTGAAGTAGACCAAGAGTTGGTTCAGAAGCAGCAACTTCAACGATTAAAAGAACTTAAGCAAACTCGTAACACCAAGCAAGTTGAAGCGGCATTGGATGCACTGACGCAAGCTGCTTCCCTTTTAAATCGAGATAAGAGTCCTGAGGAAAACCTATTAGAACTTGCAATTAAAGCCGCTAGAGCTCGTGCCACACTGGGAGAAATAAGTTCTGCTTTAGAAAAGAGTTTTGGCCGCTATCAGGCCAACATACAAACTTTTACAGGTGTTTATTCCAAGGAAATTAAAGAGGATGTCGATTTTAAGAGAGGGCAGGAGTTAACCCAACAATTTTTTGAATTAAACGGTCGTAGGCCTCGAATTATGATTGCGAAAATGGGGCAAGATGGTCACGATCGAGGGGCTAAGGTTATCGCAACAAGTCATGCCGATTTGGGCTTTGATGTAGACATTGGACCCTTATTTCAAACACCTAAAGAAGCAGCTAAGCAAGCGGTAGAAAATGATGTGCATATTCTTGGGATATCTTCTTTAGCCGCTGGACACAAAACCCTAGTTCCGCTGGTTTTGGAGGAACTCAAACGCCTGGGCCGTGCTGATATTGAAGTTATTGTTGGTGGTGTGATTCCCCCACAAGACCATACATTCCTGCTTGAATTGGGAGTATTGGGGGTATATGGACCGGGGACAAAAATCAGTAAAGCGGCTGTAGAAGTTTTGTGTTTTTTATTGGATTAATTATTACAATTTAAATAAATGGTATTGAGATGAAAATTAAATTTTATAGTAGTTTCTTTTTTTTAATTTCTGGATTGATGTGTTTTGCGCAAATGAATGCAGAGGAGCTGTTGCTTAAAGCACTTGCTGCGCATGGAGGTGATGAGTACAAAGAGGTCAAATCGATTGTTTACGAAAAGAGGATTAATCATTTTGATGCGAATGGTGCAGTTTTGGATACTGTTGTAGAAAACCATATGATTGATTTTGAGAATGCTACTTCCCAATTCAGTTGGAAGCAGCGCGAAGATGAATTCATCGCAAAACTGGATCAGGATTCTGTTACGTATAAAATTAATGGAGTTGACATTTTGGATTCTTCTAAAGTTCTTCGAATGAAAAATAGTTTAAAGGCAGCAACATACGTTTTTTGGCAACCTTTCAAGTTATTAGATCCCAGTGCCATGCTAAAATCGAAAGGAATTACAGCCTTATTTAACGATTGGGAAGTTCATGTGTTAGAGGTCCGATACCCCAATTCTGCCGATCAATGGGTTTTTTATTTTGACACCAAAACCTTCTTATTGAAGGCTACAGGAGTGCTTTTTAAAGGGCGATATAGCCTTATTGTAAACGAACATCACGAAAAGAAAACTGGACTTTATTTGAATGCAAAGCGAACCAGTTATTTTACCACAAGTTCTTTTGCCCCTATTCGAGTGAATACCCAATATGAATATGAAGTTTTAAGGTTAATTAGGTAATTCATTCCAATCTTTTTTTAATTTTTTGGGGAGACAAATTCCTGTAAGTCTACTGTCAATGGGTAAATAAGTTAAGTTGTGATTTGCAACTAAAATATATTTTTCATAGTTTTACAAGTATAAACTATAATTTATTTTAAAATGAAAAAATTACTTTCACTACTATTTTTATTGTCGGCAACGATGACGTTTGGTCAAGTTATTCAATCAAGAATTATTTCTGTTGAGAAAGGCAAGAATGAAAAATTTCAAGCTGGAGTTCAAAAGAAAACAAAAATGTACAACACTAAAGAAGGTCAACTTCGATTTTTCACCTTCAATATTACTTCGGGCGACAATACGGGTAAATACTTTAGAGTTCGATATGAAGAAGAGATATCTGGATTTGACAAAAAAGCTCCAAAAGTATCTAGAAAATTATGGAAAGATGAGGTTTCTCAATATGTTACTAATTCTAAAGTTCGATGGATGTGGTATAACAAAGAGGCATCTCATGTCACTGTGAGTCCATTTGATAAGCCCTTAAGAAGGGTTATTGAGTACACTTATAAAGCCGAAATGTCTGATGAGTTTTGGAGGTTTAGAAACAATGTTGCTAAAGCAATAAAATCTTCACGTGCTGATATCTTTTTGGAGATTTGGAATTGCGGTTCTGGATGTGATGGAAATATGGCAATGGTTGTTTTTGGTCATAGCAATTATGCTGAACTAGGTTCAGATAATAGTGATGAGTGGATGAAAGTATATAATGTGTACAACAAGATTTATGGTGAAAATAGCTATGAGAAAGACCTTGATAATTTCTCTAAATCTTTAGAAATGTATGGAAGAAAAACATACGATATGAATTTCGCTCCAGAGATGAGTTCTCCTGAGAGCATGTCGAATTTAGACAAATTAACTACCGATTAAGTTAATTAGTTTTTAATATTATTAATCATAAATCAATTAAAATGAAAAAATATTTAATTATTGCATTAGCAATGACAACACTTATTTCTTGTGACTCAAATGTCGATATGTCATTATTTAAAGAGAATAAAGAAATAGCTAAAAAATATCTTGCTTCATATGAATCACCAACAGACTATGAAAATTTTGTTTCTATGACCGATGAAAAAATTGAGCATCAATCTCCAATGTATGGAGCTGGAATCGTTGGATATAAAAAAGTTTTAGAGCAAGGGAATTTCTATATGTCAAACTTTTCGGATGTTTCTTTTAATGACGCGAGATGGCTTCCGGGTGTTGATGAAGAAACCCTTAAGGCAGATGGTAGCGTTAGAGTTTACGGTACTTGGAAAGGAGTTAGTAATGCTTCAGGGAAAAGTTTCTCGGTTGACTCTTATCATTATTTCGTAATAAAAGAAGGAAAGATTATTCAATCTGGTGACTTTTTTGATGCTACTGGAATGGTTATGTCTGTTCAACCAGATTCTGAAGAAGATGTTGAATAATTTCACTTTTTAAAGAACAATATATATTATAACTATTAACGTCACTAATTAAATTTAGTGGCGTTTTTTTTTAAACCATCGGCATATCCTCTTCATCAAGTTCAGGAAGAAAAACACGGAGTAGAGTTAGAGTTTTTTATATTAGTATCTTATTAACCAAAAATCAAATAAAAATGAAAAAAGTACTTATTTTACTTTCAGCTATTATACTTATTTCTTGTGATAACACTCCTGTTAAATCACAGCAGGAAATTCTAACTGAACAAACTAGAGAAACAGTTTTAAAAGCATTCAACGCTCAAATGGATGGAGAAATTGATTTAATGAAATCGCTCCTTGCGGATAACTTCACATTTATTCTAACAGGTCAATTAGATGTTTCAAAAACTTATAGTTGGGATGAGTTTTTAGAGTTTGCAGGTTATTTTGGTTCGCTTCTCAAAGGAGATGTTGGAGTTGAATACAAGAGTATAATAGTAGATGGAAGAACAGCAATGGTTTTTGCAGAAGGAAGAATGGAAGGAGTTGGAGGAAAATATGAAAACGATTATGCAATTAAATATACTCTTAATGAAAATGGTCAGATAATTGAACAAAAAGAATATTTAAGCGATATTCTATTGACAACACAACTTTATGGTCAAGAAATTTGTGGAGAGAAAAAAACCTTATAAAGCCTCGTAAGAAACTTCTGGCGATACTAACCCTCCTTCAGAAGCAGTAACAGTTAGGTATATCGAGTAGGAGCTGGTTCTTCTAGAACTGAAGCGGAACTCAAAGAGGATTTTCAGCAATTCCAAATAATGGGTACGTATTTGACAGATGGGAAGGGACTGACAGAGATGGTGTATGTGAGAACAAGAGGCTTCTGTCGCGCTAGTGTGACAATGAATTCTAACAGAGATGTTCAAGCTTTTTTCAAAGTAACTACTTCAGAATAAGTTTTACCTATGTTGAAACAAGAGACAGATGAGGTTGAAGACTTGCCTTTGTTTATTGATTAAGGTTGAAGTAATTTAACATAAACTTGTGTTTTGCAATTAATTTAATTAGTTTTAAATATTATTAACCATAAATATATTCAGAATGAAAAGGATTTTATTAATTACAGCCTTATTTAGTTTTGTATTTACTAATGCACAATACTGTTTGTTTTTAGATTTTAAAGCAGAGCAACCTGAAATGGTAGCTTCTTCTCTTAAAGGGATGATGGAGACTGAATGGGGAAAAAATATCCAAGGGACAAAATCTTTATTTGCTTACTTACCAAACGGAACAAATGAATCCACCCACTCTCTTCAAATTTGTTTTCCAAATGAAGCTGCATTTGAGAACTTCTATGCATCTTGGAATCAGTCTCCTGACGCACAATTGTTTTTTGAAAAAATGGGTAAATTTTCAAAACAAATATCTGAATCTTTAAACACACCAATATGGTACAATGGAAAAGATTGGGCCAATGATAACGTATTTATGCTTTATCAAATGGAAGTATCAAATCCTGGATTATATCTTAAGGAATTTCAAAGTTTCTCTCTAAAAATAGCGAAAAAGTTGGGTTATGAAAACAATTCCTTTGGCATCGCTTTTCCTATCTTGGGGAAAAATAGTGATTTCACACATTTTGCTTGGATAGGTTCGCCCGATATTAAAACAGCTTTGTCAAACACTAAAAGAATGTTTTCTGACCCATTGTTTGCGGATTTTTCTAAAAAAGTTTCTGGTGTAAGAAAAGTTGTTAATACAACAATGTCAGTCCGCATAATGGATTATTAAAACATTAATCATAAATCAATTAAAATGAATATTAAAACAATCTTTAAAATTAATATAGCATTAATATTCCTCCAGGCTCTTCCATTGTATATTTCTTTATTTTCTCCTGAATTTAAAATGATGCTTACAACTGACGCTTTTGGGTCAGACCCATCACCAGATGCAATAATAATTTTTGAACAATTTGCTTTAGTACTTGGATTATTAGTTCTTGGGATTATCTCCCTCATATATGGCTCACTAACTTTCAATGATATTAATGTTTTAAAAAGAATATCATTCCTTTTGTTTGCTTTATCTGGATTCTTTGCCTTACCCGATTTAATTAATGTTTTTACAGGTCAACCAACTGCTCCACTACCTGTTATAATTATAGGATTAGGAACTATGGGGCTATTTTATTATGGCTCAAAAAAGGGGACTTTATAAACTAATACTATCCTCACTGAATTCTAACGCCTCTAATAAACTTTAGTGGCGTTTTCTGTAAAACCGCAGACAAATCCTCTTCAGTAAGTTCAGCAACTTCGTTGAAATAAAGAGAATTGTTAAAGCAGTAAACTGCAAGACTTACTAGATGATTTAATAGACTCTTTAGACCTAAATGAGTTGGATATAATCAAAGAATAAAGATGCTTCAGGTAACGTTACAATACACTTTGCCAAAATTAAAACAAGAGGTAGATGAGGTTGAAGATGTCCCTTTGTTTGTTGATTAAAATCTTTTACAATCAAAGCCTTGCAGAGTTACCCTTGCTTTAATATTTGTATATTGATAAAAATTAGATATTATGAAAAAGTCAAAATTTAGTTATTCTATGAGAACAAGGATAATTGTGATTTGTCTGCTTGTATTTTTAACACTTTACATTGGAAGTTTATTTACAGACATTATTAACGAAAACCCTATATATGAAGGTGGTTTTTGGTTTACTATTTTGGCTTGGATGACTTCAATGTATTTTGACGGAAAAGCTAAATAATTTTAAATAAAAACCTCCACCCAATCGTGTAACACATTCCAATCTCATCTATTCAGAGACTAGCAGAGTTACCTTTTGGTTTCTTGAAAATTAATTTCTTCCTTTGCTATCTACCAAAAACTATTGGCATCATCCTTCTTCGTTGGCTTTGGTTTTTCTTAATATGTAGCTACATTAAGAATATAAATATTAAGACAT